>OCVV010952172.1_pt1 | contig 21399 bp, 15 predicted proteins | sample 1539721 | NCBI WGS metagenome assembly OCVV01 (sample SAMN02144230, study PRJEB22623) | gut metagenome | biome: sheep rumen | host: Ovis aries | place: New Zealand
TCTAGGTTAGTCTTAGATTTATTTTCTCCATTTTCGCCATAATAAATATTTGCTTTACCTGTTTCTGCGTTTAGATCAAGAATGAAATATGTTAGATTAGTATCATATGCATAATCAAGTACATATGTTCCTGTTAATCCGTTATATTCAAATTCATTAGCTGATAAAGTTTCGCCCATCTTTTTAGATACATAACTTAAATCAGTTTTTCTTGATACTCTCTTATAAGATACAGATGATTGATATTTATTGCCAAATATCGCAACATGTGTCATATTTAATGTTTTACTAAATAATTTAAATAATAATCCTAAAGATTCATGTCCATTTCCAGGTAGACCTGAAGAACTATTGCTTACACCATTAGTATAATAAATTTCTCTAATCTTGTTTGTTTCTTCAGTATCATATTCATAAGTGATTCTTACTTCTTCTGCTTTTAATGGATGATTATTTGACTTATATACATAATAACCAGTTCCATCAGATGAAATAACTAGGTATGCTTTAATAGAATTAACTTTTAACATATTATCTTTGTCTTCATCTGCTTCAGCATCTTTTAGTCTATATGTATATTTAGTTAATTCATATGTACCAGTTAAATCCTTCATATATCCAGGCTTAGATTGATAACATGATACTAAAAAGAATGTTAGAGTAGCTAGAACGACGAATGATAAAATATGTAATATTTTTCTTTTCATTTTCTTTCACCTCTTTACTATATATTAGTCTTATTTATTAAAATAGTCAATTATATTGACTTATTTTACATTTCTTAAGCCGAATGATTCTAGATAATTCTTAATTTGTTCTTTTTTATGACCATAAAAAACTAAATGGTGATTTCCAAGTGATGATTTTAAGAAATAGCTAACACCATTATTTAGTTTTATTTTTATTTGTGTTCTACATCTATCTAATCTATATTCATTATTTAATATAGTTCCTTCTTCAGCGTAAAACTCATTTAATGCGCTATTAATCTTTAATATAGTCACATCTTCTTTTGCCATCTCTCCATGTAAACCTATACCAATGCCTGATTCAAAATGAGTATCATATATTATTTTATTAGCCATATCTAATGGTAAAGTACAATGCGCTAATTCGATAGTGTTTGTTAATGGGTTAATCCACTGTGGATTAGCTTGGAAAGAATGTTTATTTAGATGTTTTAATATAATATATGCGCTTATCATTGATGGAATATCGCCTTCACAAGATGCGATAATATTATCTTTATTAAATAGAGATAATGCTAAACAAGCACTAGATTTTATCTCTTTAATAATATCGAAACATCTTATTGTAAATCCATCTAAATGATATTTATTTACGATTTTCTTTAATCCTGAATATATTTTTAATGCTTTATTTACTTCTTTTTTATCATATTCAATATCTGTATTTTCATCTACTGTAGCGTTTTTAATTGTATCTATTACTTCTTCATTAGAAATATCAATTAAATCTATATTAAATATATTTTTAGCTTTAGTATAGTCAACATTAGATGATATTAACCAATCACTTGGTTTACCTAGTACCCCAAGTCTACCTGATAAATTATAAAATTTATTATTATATAGTTCAATTATTCTATTTGAGATATAATTAATATCTCCATGTAATACTTCACCTTTTCTAGAATTATCTTTTATAAATGTTAGTATTTCTAGACTAGCGGCCAAACTATTAGATGAACCATATGTTAAAAGATAATATGGTCCATTAAATTTAGTATATATTTCATCTTTAAATATGCCTTCACTACCACCAGATTGAACTAATATTAATAAGAAGTTATGCTTATTAATCTTAGATAAATCATCTATAAATAAGAAATTGAAATCCTTATTTATATTCTTTAAATCTTCAAGTAGTTTTGTAGATTCTTTGTTTATTAAATCTCCATAAGACATCATAGATTTAATTGGATAAATATAAATGTTTTTCATATTGCTTCACCTTTTTCTATTTATATTATACTATATTTTAAAAAGAAAAATGGGATAACCCATTTAATCTTTATTCGATAAATAATCTTTTTTCTACTTCCTGACAAATATAGTGATAGATTGGAAGATGATATTCTTGAACTCTATATGTAATATCTGATGGCGCCTTTATAGTAACATCAGCTAATTCTGATAACATAGAATCTTTAGAACCAGTTAAAGCGATAGTTTTAAGGCCTAACGCTTTCGCTACTTTAAACGCATTAACTACATTTTTACTATTTCCTGATGTTGATAAACCTATTAAACAATCGAATCTTGAATTATAAGAATATCCATATACAAGTTGAGCGTAACATAGGGATGCATCTTTATCATTAGCGTAAGCGCTTAATAGAGCGCTTTCAGCTGTTAAATCTATACATGGAACACCCATTTCTAACATATTAGATAAATGCTTCCCATCTTCATATTTTTCTAATTCTTTTTTAGTAATTGGATCAATACTTCTTTTTAACATAAAACTCTTCATAAGTTCACCAGTAATATGAGCTGAATCAGCGCTTGATCCACCATTACCACAAACTAGTATTTTAGAATTATGTTTATATGTCTCAACAAGTATATCAATAGCTTTTTCAATATCATTTTTAAGTGGTAATAATTCTTTATAGTTTTCAAATAAACCCATCTTATTCCTCCAATAGTGGCGCTACACTAGAATATAAATCTATTTCTTCTTTCAAAGCCGCAGGCTTAATTATACAATCATTAAAATTCTGTTCTAAAGATAATTCTTTAGCTTTCTTTATAGCTTTTTCTTCTAATAATCCTAAATTTCTTGGATAGATTCCACCTATCACAACCATATCTGGATTAAATAAGTCAATCACTATTGATATAGTCTCTCCTAGATACATCGCAATATCGTTTACTATATTTAAAGCTTTAGGATCATTTTTTAAAGCCAAGCTAAATACATCTTTAGCGGTTACTTCTTTACCTAGTATAGTAGATGAATATCTCCCTATAGAACCACCACTTAAAAAGCCTTCAACGCTTCCTTTTTTATTATATCCTACTGGTCCATCTACTCTTAAAGACAAATGTCCTATTTCACCAGCCATAGAATTCTTACCAGTATATAATTTTTTATTTAGTATTAAGCCTGCGCCAAATCCTGTACCAAATGTAAAAAATATCATATTATTAGTGCCTATTCCACTACCAAAATAGAATTCCGCTAATGCGCAAGCATCCGCATCATTTGTAAGAATAGTTCTAACATTATACCTATCTTTAAACATTCTAACTATTTCAGTATTATTAAACCCAGGTAAATGAGGAGGTTTATTGATTGTTCCTTTCTCTTTATCTAATGGAGAACCAACTATAATAGATATCGCACTAAAATTATCGAATTTATCGACTATTTCAAATATTTTATTAATTGTGTTTAAATCACTATTAGCGTCTGTTTTAAAAACAGTTGTGCTTAATGATTCAACTAATCTATCCTCTTTTGATACATTGCATAAGTTAACACTTGTTTTTGTACCACCTATAGAGATACCTACAAATTTATCCATTGGACCTCCAATATTATTTAATTAAGATTGAAAGTATAACCACCAGTTATATTATTACTTTTACTATATCACTATTTAATAAATAGAAACATTGTTTTTTATGATTTTGAACTTGTTTGTTCAGTCTGGACAAACAAGTATTTACCACTCTTTTTAATAATTTGTTTTAGTCTATAATTCTTATCAAAAGCATATCTTTCTGATATATGATTAAGATCTAATAAGCTTCTAATACACCATTCTGGATCTTGTGTATGATATGAATAATATACTGAGTTCATCTGTCTATATTTAAATAACTTCATGACGTAACTAGTACTGTGTTCTCTAGTATACGCAATATAACGGTACATATATCCCATCCAAAATAATGATGATTTTGAATATTTTTCTTTTCCATATGAAGTATCACCAAATTGTTTTTGTATACTTTGAATTCCTTCATTTACATCATATGAAATATATTTATTACTATCAAGTTCTTTTAATAAATCAGAATGTAAAAATCTTCTTAAGAATATAGGACTAGAACATTTTAAATCTGCAGATTTTTCAAATAACTTTCCTTGATATTCCGCTAACAACAATCCATTATGATCAAATTCTTTCATTTTAATATTTCCTCAATATATAATCCTGTTTTATATTCACGCTTTGCGATTTTTAATTTAGTATCTATTTCATATCCTCTTTCAACAAGTCTTTCTTTAAAATCCGCACGTTCAGGATTAGAAATATAGTATTTTTCAATTGGTTGTAATTTATTTATGGCTTTATCAGTCTTAAAAACATATTGCATTCCTAAGTTAGAAGCTGACAAAGAATGTAGTGCGACATCCGTATTTATTTCTCCATCAGTAAACTGCGCCATTATATAGAACATCTTATTATCCGCTATTGGGGCGATTATTACATCTGCGCTTTCAATTTCACTAACTATTTTTTTAACGATTTCATTATCCTCATATTGTTTTATTGTCCCTCTATAATGACAAATCGCTAACATCCATTCTAAATCACAATTAAATTTTTTGATTTTTAAATCGTCTAAAGAATAGCTAAATGAATAAACTGAAGAGTTATCTTTTTCACAGACAAAGGATAATGCTTGATCATATGTTTCTCCTAAATTAAATCCATTTCCAAAATCGCAATTATCTCTCGAGCCTTCAACTGATATAATATTTAGCCCCTCTTTAGAACCATGAAATAAAACTCTTTGATATTCTTCTCTTATCAATTCTTCCTTTACTTTATTAAGTCGATAATTGTTTAAATATGCATAAGAATATATCTTTTCACATACTTCTTTCCCAGGGTTTTTTTCTTTTGATATTTCTTCTAAGGTTGTACGTGAGATGCTTGATTTATCTGAAAAATCAAGAAGATTAATATTTTCAGAATCTAACATGAATTCAATATCATTAAAAACAGTATAATCTAAACTTATTTTTAACATTGTATTTACCCCTTTGCTTGTTATACTTATATTATATCAAAATAAACTTGTTTGTCCAGTCTGGACAAACAAGTTTTTAAATTATTTAATTTCATCCACAACCAAAAGAGGATGGAGTATTCTCGTATGGTTTGATAAATTAGAATGTAAAAATCTTCTTAAGAATATAGGTCTGGAACATTTTAAATCTGCAGTTTTTTCGAATTACTTTCCTTGATATTCCGCTAACAACAATCCATTATGTTCAAATTCTTTCATATTAAGTCCTCGATATATGATTCTTGTATCACTCGTAAGGATACTTATAATTTTAATTGGTCTATCAATAATATTTAACTAAAAGAATAACGAACAAACTAATTGAGCTTCAAGTCTAATCATAAAATCTGATGGGTGATTGATATTATTTCCTGTAATATCTACCCAATCTTTAATAGTTAATACATATTTAGATAATGAAGTCATATCCGCAAAAGCTACATTATTCTTTTCAGATAAAGATTTAAGCACTTCAATATAATCTTCACAATTTCCAGCCATATTACCAATCGAACTTGCTGCATCACGATTAGGAATTGGTGTTGAGATTAATATGAATTCACAATCTGGATTAGACGCAAGAACCTTCTTCATCATAGTTTGTATGTTTGCGCCATATGTATTAGGATCTAAATTGAATGTTCCATCATTTGCGCCAAATCCAATTACAACTAAATCTGGATTTTGATTAATGACTCTACTTTGAATTTCACTGCTTATTACACCATTATTAGTAGTCCAACCACCAACAGCTGTATTTATTTCTACTATATCACTATCTTCAAATTGACTCATCAATTTTTTTGTGATTAATTTTGATAAAATAGGCATTTTAGGCTCAACTTTATTAAATCCACTAGAATTGCATCCAGTCATTATTGAGTCACCATAATAAACAATTGTTAGTGGTTCATGGTTTTCTAACTTCTTCATTGTCTTAGGAAGCTTAGATTCATCTCTTTTTATTTCTGGTCCATTCCATTCAGTAGTTCTAATGTATGTTACTGATACTTGGCGTCTAGCGAAATAATCCCCTTCAGAATATACATAGTATTTTCCTTCTTCTTTAATAGATGGAAATACTGCATCTTTATTGTTTGGTTCATCTAAATAATAGTCTTCATATTTAGTTAGGCAAATTGATGAGCCTTCTACATAATGAAGTTTTCCATCAACAACTGTATAATCTTTTCCTTCTTCATAAAGAGTCTCTAGAGTATTATCTCTTACTTCTAACACTTTCGCAATAGGAAATAACAAACTTTTATCTTTTATTTCACCATTTTTATCCATAAAGAACATCACTGTTTCATTATAAATAACTTGGTTTTCCCATACTGGTTTCATGTATTTGCTTAATGAATAAGAATCACATTTAAGCATAGATTTTGAATATGATTCTAATATTTCATCGACTGATAATAAACCTTGTTTTTGAGTAACGCTTGGTTGATCCATACTATTTGTTTTACTTTCTGTAGTATTATTATTTGAACTGGATTTTTTACTAGAACATCCAACTAACAAAAGCGCAGTAATTAATAATAAAATTATAATTGTCTTTTTCATATAGCTCCTATAATATGTAAGAACATACTTCTAAATTATTATTATATTTTATTTGAACATAACAATAAGTTGACTCAGGAATGTTTAGATAATACTCAGTTAATCCTTCTATTACCTTAACATTTTTTGAATCCCATTGTGCAGATTTATCAGGTTTTTGAGCGTCTGTATAAACTATCTTAATAGAGTTTATTTCAACGTCTCCATAAGTTCTTATTTTAAGCGTTGGATTCTCTCTTGTTGGATTATTCATAATCTCTAAGAATTCACTTTCCATTCCACAATAGTATTTTGCGAAGAAAGGTAAATTGCCTTCTAAAGCACCTTTGTCTTGACCATGGTCAAATCCTTTTTTATATAGTACAAATCCATTTGCAGCTTTACTTGATCTGCTTGCGGCATCCATTGAAAATGCGAAATCTGTTGTAGAAGTTACATAGAACATCTTGCAGTTAGTTTGTTTTAATCCATTTAAATGGTCCCATCTATCTATTTGAGTTTGGCTTCCATAAATAGTTCTAAAGCCGCTGCATGATGAATCTAAAGATAGCGCTCCATAAATAGGCATACAGAAACTGATTCTATCATCATAGCCAACTACTATAGATGCGATCATTGAGCCCCAAGAAATACCAGTCATTCCTACTCTTTGTTTATCAACTTTATCTGAATTATATAGAATTGATGTCGCAAGAATTACAGCTGATGTTGCATGATACATCCATTGTTCGCTTAACGGTTTATCTACGTCGCTAAAGCCGACATTTGTAGGTCCACAAGTATATGTTTCATCATTTTCATACCTGTTTCTTTCCATATGGACATTATTATAGTTGCTGACACCTTTAATTGGTTCTGCACCTTCAGTATCCATCGCGATAGCAGCGAATCCTAAATCATTCCAATATTTTACCCAATCTGGAATTGCAGTACCTAATCCTCCATGAACAAGTACTATTGCAGGAACTTTATTATTCTCACTTGCATTTTCTGGATAGCCAATATATGCAGCAATCTTAGTTTGTTTACCATTATAAGTTATTGGAGATGCATAAAATAATCCATGAACTCCTTTAGGAAAATTTGGATCATCTGTAAAATCTAAAGATGGTTCTAATTCATATTCAGGTACATTCCATAATTCATCAGGATATTTCACATCACCTAAATTATATGTTTGATGTGTATCAATAATAGTTCTATTCATAAATTGATATTCATCTTTCTTTGTAGTGATTTGAGTAGTATCTTCTACATTTGGTGTAGTACTATTATTATTAGTATTTGGATTATTATTAGTTGATGAATTTGTATTTTTACATCCAACCAACATGAAAGCAATGATAAATATAAAAAGAATAATGCTTTTTTTCATTTCACTCTCCTATATTAAATTCAAACTTTATAAATTGATATTTAGTTAATTTAACTTGTTTATTAATATTTAATTTTGAAATAAAAATGTTTGTTTCTTGCGTATCATTACCGCCATTATATAATGTGACTAATAATTTATTATCTTTAATTCTAAGAGATACAAGTTCTACTTTATTATTAGATAATTCAATTAGTGAATCGCCCTTTTTACCAAATCCTCCATGTGGGAAGAATGATAATGCGAAGAGAGAATTTTCATTCTCGTATGCTTTAGATTCTGCAGTATTTTTATCGCCAACACCTAATCTAAATTTGAATTCTCTATAACCTATATCTATTCTGTCTGTATATCTATTTTGTTTTAATACTGGTCTATTATCGATTGGGTGTCCTGAATATGCAGGTGTTCTAAGTAAAGATAAACATAATGAATGATTAATATATGCTCCACCATATGTGCCATTATTAATCATAAATAGTCCATCATTATCATTGAATAATCCAACATAGTCATGGAATACAACTTCTTGACCTGTTTTAGATAATTCTTCGCTTCCAAACATTTCTCTACCAATAAACTTATCATCTATAACTGAAGGTATTTCAAGTTTTAAGCATTTAGATCTTTCGTTAAATAGAACTTTATACTCTAAATCAATCATTGATTCATTCTTATTGAAATAATATTTTATAAACGCATTTGAAGTATTATAGGTATATACACATTCAATTACTGTTCTTACATCGCCATCTTCAATTATTCTTGATGATGGTATTACGTTTTCAACTCCTGATAATAGAGTACCAGTTTTTTTATCAGCTAATACAAATTCTCCAATAAAATCACCTAATTTAGTATCTTGATTCATTGCCCAAGGGTCTTCTGAATCGCTATAAACTGATAATCTCAATGCATCTTTTAAATATTCAAATCCATTCTTTTTAATAGATACAATTCTACCATTATCAAAATTGAATAAAACTTTTAGTTCTCCACAGTTAAATTCCTTAACACCTTCATATATAGGATATGAAGATAAAGTTTTAACTTTGTATGGTCTACACTCAAAGAAGTTAATTGACATTGGGTCTAATTCAGCATAGAAAGTTATATGTTTTCTCCAGTCTAGGTTTAGATTACATTCTTCTTTTTCTACTTGTGAATCTAGTAGATTTCCATATCTATCATAAACGTGCATAAAGGTAAAGTTATCTTCCCAGTTTTGATCTTTTAATTGGAATTCAACTTCAACAATCTTTTTAACTTTATATGGAAGTGGATTATATACAAAGATTGGATAATTTCCATTCGCTTCATATTTTATGTTGTTAGATAGTTTGAAGAACGCTCTAGTCTTTATTCTTGATAATATCTCAAGTCCGTGATCAAGTCTTCTTATAGCGTCACTTTCTGCGCTTTTTATAACTGTTCCAGGAAGAATATCATGGAACTGAGAAAATAGTAAATCTTTTTCAGCGTCCTTTATATCTTCTGGATATTCCATATTTGTAAAAATCGATGCTTGAGATGCGATTTTTTCAGTCAAAAATAATTCTTTTTCAAGCTGTCTATATTTTTGTTTAACTAAAGACATTGATGTATAACATCCAGTATTGACAGCCCATAAAGATTTAGCAACTCTATGTTTACTAAACGCATCTTTATTCGATTCAAAATATCTATCTAATGTAGAATGATATATTGATAATTCGTTTTTAACCTCATCTTTATATCTATTGATATCGTTAATATCTTTTTCTGATGGTCCACCACCATGGTTGCCTACACCCCATAAAATCATTAGTGGATTTTCATTAATGTTTTCTATATTATATTTGATTTTATCTAAAGCGTGTCCTAATGCGCTATTATATAATTCATAGTGTCTTCTAACATTAACTATAGAATCATCATATCCAACCCAAGTAAATTCATTAGGAAATTCATTTGTTTTATTATTATGAGTAGGTCTACAACAAACATAATTGTCGTAACCCATATATTTTAAAATTTGAACTAGCCCTCTTGAATGTCCAAATGAATCAAAGTTCATCGCAGTATGGCATTTAACGCTAAAATGTTTCATAAAGAAATCATTTCCAACTTCAATTTGTCTAATCATCGCTTCACCAGATGGGATATTACAATCAGGTTGAAGATAAAAGCCACCCATTATTACCCATTTGCCTTGTTTAACTAGTTTTTTTATCCTTTCAAATAGATCTGGTTCATATTCTAAAACCCATTCATAAAGAAGTGCTTCATTATGACAAAATATAAAATCATCATTTTCTTCGCATAATCTAGCAGCTGTTCTAAATGTTGATATAGCTTCAGCGGCTCCTTCTTCCCATTTCCAAAGCCACACAGGATCAATATGTGCATTACAAATTAAATGTATAACTCTTTTCATTATTTAACCCTCACATCCATATCTCTAAAAGACATTTCAAGATTATATGTTCCTGGTAGTTCAAAACCAATATACATACCATTTATATAAAGATTTTCATATTTACTTCCAAGCATACATCCATCTTCTTGAGCTTTTTCAAAAGCTATTTTTATATAAGGTAAAATATTAAAATTTATTGAAACAGATGTTCCAACTTTAATCTCACCATTTCTATAAAAATTATTATTTTCAGCTAAATATTCACTATTCGCAACATTATAAATGAATTTATATGTTTGGCTCTCTTTACTATTGTTATCTTGTCTCGCAAATTCTTCTGTATATTCACATCTATTATCAAATATAGTCATACCAAGCCATAACATATCAGTGAAATTATCTGTTGCTTCATCATAGTTTGATATAAATAGATAGAACATACATTGAGCAGCATGCATATGTGGATGTGGTTCAATTCTCATTTTATCTTCATATCTTTCAAGAGTTGCGTTAAGCAAGATATTTACTTCAGTTTTATCTGAAACCTTTGTTAAGAATGATCTATTAATATCTCTAGCTATCAATAAATGAGGCCATTCCATATATGGTTCTCTATCACCATATACATAACATTTTTCACCTTCAAGACCTAAAACAAATTCACCAGTTGATGTATTTACTCTAAAGAATTTAGAAGGATTTGTATAAGTATATTCTGTTCCATTAGCTTTAAATGTTGTGATAGATTCATCATGGAATGCATATCTTGTTGACCACTGATCTATTTCCCAAACTGGTTTATCTAAATCTTCTTTTCCATATTGAAATAGATAACCAGTTTCATATGCTGGACCATAAGTTTCTTCTTCTGCATGATCTTTATAAATAGGAATACCTAGACCTCTTACTACAAAACCTCTTTTAAATTTTTTATCAGTCAAAATAGACGATGTTTCATCCTCTACATCATCTATTAAGCTATTAAAATTAATTTTAGTTTTTTCTGTTGTTTTCTCTTTAGTGCTACAACCAGTTATAGTAAAGGTAAAAATTAGTAAACTTAAAATCAACAGAAGAATATACTTATTGTTATTCATTATTGACCTCTATCAAAGAAGTAATATCTAAGTTTTTAAAAGACATATCAATATCATATGTTCCAGGAAGTTCAAAACCTATATACATACCATTAATATGCAATTCATTTAAAGTTGCGCCAGTCATGCATCCGCCTTTTTGAGCTTCTTTTAATGCTTGAGAAATGAATGGCATAACTTCAAAATCAATAGTGCACCATTTATCAAATTGTAAATTATTGTTAATATCATAAATATTGTTATCTGGATTTAGATAATTGCTGGTGCCGATATTGTATATCCATCTTCCTGTTGCGCTAGCTTTGCTTTCATCTTTCATGCTCATTCCGTTTGGATAAGCTTCTCTATTATCAAATAGAGATAATCCTAGCCAAATCATATCTTTATATCCAAGATAACCTTCTGGTTGATATTGAACAAATAGATAAAGCATACAAATCGCAGAATGAAGTCTAGGATCTGCATCGTCACCCATACAGTCAGTAAATGAATTCATTTTCATATCAAGATGAACTTTTAATGAATGAGAATTAGATAAAATCATTTGTTTAGTAGGATTAGCTGCAGTTCCAAAATCTTGAGCTAAGAGTAAATGTGGCCATTCTTGATAGTCGATTCTAGGTTCTTTATAACATTCACTAGCTTTTAACGCTAATCTAAATTCACCAGTTTCAGTATCAACACTCACTGTTTTTGATCTATTTTCATATAGATATTTTCCATTTCCTTGATCAGTGAAACGATAATCAAAAGGATCCATTTTATTTTCTTTATCATGGAATGGATAACGAGTAGCCCATTGTTGTAATCTCCAAACAGGTGCTTTAGTTTGTTCTATATCATAATCAAAATTAATATTTGTTTGTTTTTCGTAGTCTCCACCATATAGTTCAATAGGATCACCATATATAGGAAGACCTAAACCCCAAACATTAAAACCTCTTCTAAAGTTCCTATCTATCATTAAAGAAACATATTCATAATTTTCTTCTGTTTCTTCCATAGACCATTTAGTAGTTTTATTTATTTCACTAGTTTTATTACACGCTGTTAGTAACATAATAGTGATTATCCCTAGTATTATGAATATATTCTTTCTCATAAGTTTTCTTTTTTCTTAAGGATAACAATCCCAAGTGCACTAGGAACTATAAATGCTAAAGGAAGGAGTGATAAAGAACTCTTACATCCTTTTTTTATAGTTTGTTCTGCATCTTTAGAATAAACTAATAAGAAATTAACCTTAGATGATGATACTTTTACATTAGACACATCTTCTACTTTATCTACATCTTCACCAGTTATCTTATATAGCTCAGCATCTTTATATTCTTTTAAGTCAAATCTTAAATTTAGATTATCTATAATTGATGCAGTTAAGTTATCACCTAAGTCTCCTTTGACATTGAATACTTTAAACTCTTTACCGCTAGTTAATTTATCAATATTAGTTTGAGCATCTTTATATGTTTTAGCGTTCGCATCAACCATCACAAATGACTTAATCATATCAGGATAGATTCCCGCATGGAATGAATTGACCTTCGCAGTGCCTTTAATTGTTCCATCAATAACTTTATCATTAGTTCTATCAAAACTAGTCATACTAGTAGCTGATTTACCATTTAGACTATTAATTGTAAATGATGCATCATCTACTCCATCTCTAATGTTCCAAGTGTCTTTATACATGAAACTCATATATAATCTCTTTCCTAGAGTTTCAAGATTCTTTTTGAATTTAGTTAAAGCATAATAGCTTTCACCCCAGTTAGCATATGGAATTACACTAGTTTCATAAGCTGGACCATAAACGAAGTTTTTCTTTTCTTCATCTGATAATTCACCATTTTTATCAATATCTAATAAATCGAATACATCACTAGCCATTTCACTCTTATCCCAATTGATATTATCGGTTCTTCTCCAATATCCATTATTAATATCAAATGCATAGCCAGCATCTTTTTCGCCTTCAACAATCTTCTTTACTGTGATATTTAGATTGTTGTAGTCAGTTTTATCTGTCCAGTCTTCATTACATAATTGAATAGTTGATAACCATCCACTAAAAAGTAATAATCCATCATTGTATTCACCTGCATTTGATGCGATATTTTGATCTGCATCATATGTACCATTAATACCAATGAAATTGAATTGAATAGTCATTGCGCCATTTTCTGCAGGTCTAAAAGCAAAGAGTGTTCCAGCTCCATAATCATTAGACCAAGATTCTGAATGTTTAGCATAGAAAGGTGCTTCATTATATTCATCTTCTTTTACACCTTTATCCATTAATGTCATTCCAAACCATCTATCAGGTGAAACAGCTTGCCATGAATTAAGAGATATATTCATAGAAAAATCATCAATGTTAACTTCCGGTAAATAAGTCATTCCTAATCCACCATTAGTTGTTCTACCAGATACAGTAATCTTTCCATTATCAATAGAAATATTTGATCTAATATCATTGAATTTTGTATTTGAACCAAAACCTTCAGTTAAAACGTAATTAAAAGGCATCCAATCATATTTAATATCTTCAGTTTCGGCTTTAACATCATCCTTAACTTGTAATAGTCCTACAAAAAGGAATGATAATATAGAAAATAAACAAATTTTAAATATATTCTTTTTCATAATTATTCATCTCTCTTTCTTTTAGCACATATTACTGTAGTAGTTAGTATGATTCCAATAGATAGAATCGAAATAGAAATTGTACCTTTACAACCTTTCTTAGTAGTTGAACTAGAATCATTAGTATCATTTTCTTTTGGAGTTTCATCTACTGGCTTTTCATCCATTAATCCATAAATAGCTATTTTATTTATGACATCGTTATCTACCTTTAATGTCATCTTGTTATTTTCGATAGAAACATATGAATTTGGGAAACTTTGAGTTTCATCATCATCGTTAATAAAATATGCTTTATATGAATCATATGTACCTGGTAAAGTATATTCAACAGTCATTGGATTTTGTAATACCACATTAGTAGTTCCAATTTGTGGAACGACTCTAAAGTAATCAATTAATGTTCCATTTAATGATGTCGCTCTTTTTGATACAACTTCATAATCGCCATCTTCTTCATCATATTTAACTACTTTTAATCCATCGATTGCGCTTGGATAAACACCAAATACGCCAACCGCATTTGTTGGAATTGTAGCTTTAATACCATCTTTTTCAATTTCTTTTGGTTCTAAATATGATGGAGTTTTATTGTCAGATGGATTTAACCCATTAATCTTATTAACTTTTAAGTTAACAGTTCTATGAATTTCATCTTTATACATTAATTCAAGAGCCATGTAACAATCTTTATCCTTAAAGTATTCTTTTAAGCCTAAAGTATTATTATAAGCTAAGCTATCTCTAGTTTGTGTATAAGCGCCTTCTTCATCTTGATATTTCCAAGCACCATCATTTAGATTAAAAGCTAAGCCTTCTTCAGTTGAATGTATATCAAGTTTGAATTTACCATCAAATTCATTATCTAATTTAATAGAGTTAACAAATGAGTTATTTGTATAATCTGTCCATCCAGAATTAGTTGCTTCACCAGTTTCAAAATTAACACCCTTAGAAACATAGCTAAATCCAAATACTTGATCTGATACTAATGCTTGAGTCCAGAGTTGTAATACTAATCCTTTTTGTTTAGTATTTTGCCAGCCACCTTCGCCACTCATAGCATTAAATGGCATAGCAACTGGTGCAGTACTATTTTCTGCATCTTTAATTAAACAAGTATCTAAGAACGTTACACATAACCAGGTCAAATGATCTATATCAGGAATATCTAAATCCATTTCAATACTGAAATTATTTAAATCAACTGGTTTTAAATAATTAAATCCAGTAGTTGCGATACCAGCATTTAGTGAACCAGAGAAAGTAACAGATGTTTCATCATAAGTCATAACTGTTGGAATTTCATAACCACTTAACATATATCTATGAGGCATCCAATCAGATGTCGATGGTGCACTTTCCTCTGCTTTTACAGTATTTAAAGCAAATAAAGATAAGGTTGCACATAAAGTTAATAATACAAACAATATTTTCTTCATTTTGTTTTTCTCCTTTTTTTATTCTTTTACACTTCCTAGTGTTATACCTTTGATGAAATACTTTTGCATCCATGGATAGAAAATTAACACTGGGATCATAATAACAAATATATTTGCAGAAGCGAGTGATGAATCGCTTATTTCATTAAACTTCATTTCCATACTAGAATTAGTTGGTTGTTTTAAGAATTGTTGCAAGTATGTTTGAAGTGGATAATATTCTGGTTGAGTATTATAGATTAATCCATCAAACCAACTATTCCAATGCCCTATTACAGAGAATAATACTACTGTAATGATTATTGGTAGTGAACAAGGTAAAACAACATATATTAGTGTTTGGAAATGATCAGCTCCATCAATATAAGCCGCTTCTTCTAATTCTCTTGGAAGCATTCTAAAGAAATTCATCATCATTAATGCGCTAAATATTTGCACACCACAAGGGAGGATTAATGATAATATAGAATCTCCAAGTTTAAGTACGTCAGTAATAATGATATATGTAGGTATTAAACCGCCAGAAAATAACATCGCAATAATTAGTAACGCCATATAAATCTTTCTACCAGTTAATTGTCTAGCAGGTCTAGAAAGTGGATATGCTAAACAAATAGTAAGAAATAAAGTTAATATGGTTCCGAGTAAGGTTCTAAGTACTGTTATCCTAAGTGAAACCCAAAATTGATTGGTAGAAAATACATATTTATATGAATCTAAATTAAATCCTTTAGGCCATAAAGATACAATATTTGCTTCTACTGGTCCTTTAGATGATAATGATATTGCGAGAATATGTACTAGAGGCAATACACATAATAATGCAACTAAACCAAGGAATATATAATTAAATATTGAAAAGATTATATATCCTATTGAATCCTTACGATGGCGTTTTTTTGTTTTAGTCATAGTAAGGCTCCTAAAAAATCCTATAATCAGTAAATTTCTTCACGATTAGATTGCTTGTTGAAATAAGGATTAGAGAAATAACTGATTTGAACATACCTATTGCAGAACCTATTGGGTAGTTAGTTGCAGAACTACCTTCTAGTGTAGTCCTATAAACATAGGTATCGATAATATCACCTTTTTCATAAACAAGCGGATTGTATAGTACTAAAATTTGGTCAAAGTTAGCGTTAATTACACTACCTAAATTAAGCAATAAATTAAGAACTATAACTGGCATAATACAAGGTATTGTAATATGAACTATCTGTTGGAATTTATTAGCACCATCAATCTGAGCTACTTCATATAATGTTGGATCAATTCCAGTTAAAGCAGCAAAATAAATAATTGTTCCATATCCAAATCCTTTCCAAATATCAGTAATAATAACTATCGCAACGAAGGAATTATTATTCTGAAGCCATATCGTATTTGGATGAAAACCAAAAAACATTAGGAATTGGTCAAATGCTCCACCATGAGCAAATATTGTTTTAACTATTCCTCCAAGTACTACCCAGGAAATAAAGTATGGAAGGAATATTAATGTTTGAATAATCTTTTTGTATCTTTTGCTTCTTACTTCATTTAGCAAGAGCGAAATAATAATAGGAACTGGGAATCCAAGTATTAATTTAGCTGTTGCGATAAATAAAGTATTTCTAAATGCTCTTTTGAATTCTGGTAAGCTAGTAAAGATATATCTAAACCATTTGAGGCCAGCCCATTCAGATCCCCAGATTCCTTTTTTATAAGATAGTTTTTCAACGAAAGCTAATCTTAAACCAAACATTGGAAGGAACGCAAATAGTAAAAGGAATACCATAGGCAAAAGTATCATCAAATGGAGTTGCCATTCTTTACCAATTGGCCTTCTCCTTTTTTTAGGTTTTGCCATTAACGTATTCATTTCTTATTTAATTCCTCCAATATCTGTTTCATACCTTTAGTTTCTAATCCATTTACAAATGTGTTAAATATTTTTGAATCAATAGCTTGTTTACCAGTAAACATATATACAAGTTCTTGATATTCATAATCTGAAATTATACTTCCATATTCTTTCATTTTAGATGTAGAAGTTTTATAGAAACTAGGTCGTACAAAATTTACTTTTAAATCATTTTTATCCTTTTCATAATCATATTTTGCATATAATGCGAGTTGTGAATATGCTCCTCCATCTGCGAATATTTTATAGAAAGGATAATACATTTTGCCTTCACCTGTAGGATCTTTTTGATATGCGATAATTCTATCGTAATACATCATTTCATGTAGAGATAAGAATGATGTATCATTAGTTTTTAGTGCTTTTTGAACATCGAATGCATATCTTATATTTTTATTAGGAGCATCCATTCTAAAAGGTGAATACATTTCAATTTCAAAGAATACATTTTTATATTTTTCTTCTTTTGAAAGTTCATATAGTTTTTTAGTTAATTCTCCATCACTTGAAAAATATCTATCAACCATATGATTAGCAAATATTATAACTACTTCAGGATTATTAAATCCTTCTCTAATACAATAAAATGAATCGTTTGAAACATTATATGGAACTAAAGGTTTAATAACATTACCATCAAAATCTCTTATTGCCCAAGGAATCCAATCTATTGTTTGATTGATTAAATATGCATCTCCTAATCCATATGACATAATAGACCAATATTCACCTAAGAATGATCCAATTGTTCCAGATGCAAGTGCTTGTTTTAATAGTTGTCCATCAAGTGCACTATTTTTATCGATTACTTCGTTATTATAATAACCTCTTAACATCTCTAAAACAGGAATGAGTTTTTCGTCTTCTGTACCATAGATATATTTTCCATTTTCATCTAATAGATAATATCCAGGATATGCTCCATAAACATTTGCGATTCCTTGTAAGTTCTTAGCATTAAAACCTAATGACATACCAAATGTATCTTTTTTACCATTTCCATCAGGGTCTCCATTAGCGAAATAATCAACCAAATTTAGATATTCTTGGAAATTCTTTGGTAGAAGTTCTTGTTCATTTGTATATGATATATTATTCTTTTTAGCATATTCTTTTAACCAATCTAATCTTAGCCACATTAATGGGCAGTTAGAAAATAAATCATCTAAGAAAGGTATACCATATAGTTTTCCATCATATGTAGCAGTATCAAGAACTGCAGATGTTTTAGAAATGGTTGGATTTCCATTATTCCATACTGAAATGTCTCCTGTATAGCTATATTCCATAGCGAGTCTTAAAGCAGGAGATGCATATTTATTATATGCTTCAGATAAATCAGCAACCATTTCTTGTTCAATTAAATCTGATAATTGACTTTTTGAACAGAAAAACATATCTGGAAGATTATCATTTACCATAGCAAGATTCAATTGATAATCATATGCAGAACCAATCATTGCGCTAAATTGAGATTTAATTTTAATGTTCATTAAATCATTAAGCAAATTGTACATTACATTGTCAGATGCTTTTTCACCATCAACATAGTTGTTTGTAGTTACCATTTGCCCAATAGTTAAATTTAATGTTTCTTCATACCTACCTAGAGGAAGGCTATCTTCCTCTAGTGGTACATAATTTTTTTCTTCTTCATTTTTACAAGCGCCTAATGTTAACGCAAGTAATGATAATAGAATTATTAACAAAAAATATTTAGTTTTATTTTTCATAAATAATCCCCCTTATTTAGATAATATTAATATTTTTTTCTTCTTATAACTAATGTTGTTGCGATTGCTGGAAGGAATACTAAAGCTAAAATAGATAAACTAGCTGAGCCTTTACATCCTTTCTTAGCTTCATCCGCTTTTGTTTCTGTAGGTTGTTCAGAAGTGTTAGTAGGTTGTTCTGGTGTAGCATTCTTTGTATATTTAGCATATACTGTTACATCACCATCTGCAGTTAAATCTTCAAATTTAGTTGTGAAACCTTTATCTAAATACCAACCATCAAATGTATAACCATCAACTTCAGGAGCTTCAATTAACTTGAAATCTTCGCCTTCTTCTGCTTTACCAACTCTGATTACATTATCTCCAGACATGAAAGTAATTGAATATTCTGTTGGTTCAGCTGGTTCATCAGGTTGATCAGGAGTAACAGGATCAACATCAGCTTTTTCAGTTGTGATTTCTCCAATTGTAATAGATACATTTTCATTCCATGAATGAGCTCTATTATCATCAACTTCTGGTGTGATTAACATATAACAATCGTTCCAGTTAAAGTCTTTAGGTAATAATGCTTTACTTATTTCAGCACCTGTTGCGAATTCATCATTAACGAAGATATGAATTGCGAGTGATTCATCTGAATAATTCCATAATTTACATGTAATCTTTGTTCCAATAATTGTTCCATCTGAAATGCATCTATCATCTTTAATATTAGTTTTATCTAATGCGCCATATCCATATGCATATAAATCAGATCTTAACCAAGCTAATTCTGGATGGCCCCATGCAGTTTCATCCCAGAAGTATACACAGAATCCTTCTCCATATCCTTCCATTGGATAATCTGATGAAGCTGTTAAGAATGAGAATCTTATAGCGCCATCAACATTGAATGAATTTATAACAAATGAGAATTCTAAACTATTTAATGAAACTTTGTTTTCATATAAAGCTCTTGTTAAGTGTTTATCTTTATCAGTAACTAATGTTAATACAGTTCCATTTTCTATAGCATATGCATCAACTCTATTATTATTTAATGCATCACAGAATCTTGAATCTTCATTAGCTGAGAAAGGCATAAATTCTGCAGAAACAGTTACATTTTCATTAACAGTTAATGCATATCCGCCATCTACTAATTCAACTTCCTCATTGTTTACTTTTACAGCCTTAATTTTATAACCTTTTTCTGGAACTACTGTAATAGCTACTTCTGTTCCTTCATATACTTCATCAGCTTCTATATTCTTTGTAACAGTTCCATGAGATACATCTTCTAAAGTAACAGTGTACTTAGGAATATTTTCAAATTCTGCAGATATAACAGTATCAGCATTTAAGCTTTCAATAACATATTTTCCTGTATTATCTACTTCTACTTCTACATCATTTACTAATAATTTAGATAATCTATATCCTTCATCTGCAGTTGCTGTTAAAGTGATACTAGTACCTTCTTTTACAGAACCTTTATGAGTTGAAGTTAGTGTACCATTTTCTGGTTCATTAACTGTTACAGTATAATATGTTACTGGAATTTCAGCTAATTCGAATGAGGCATCAACTATAGTATCGCTTGTGATATCTTCAATTACATATTTACCTTCTTCATCAACTTGAACTTCTGTATCATTAATTTTAAGTTTAGATAATCTATATCCTTCAGCTGGTGATACAGTAACTGTTACATCTGTTCCTTCAAGTACTGAACCAGTTGGATTAGTTGTAACTGATCCATTTTGAGTTTCATTTACTGTAACTGTGTATGTAGTAATAGCTTCAAATGTTGCTACAACACTTGTATCAGTAGTGATATTTTCGATTGTATATTGTCCATTTTCGTCAAGAGTAACTGATGAGCCATTAACTGTAACGCCAGTTAATTCATTACCTTCATTAGCTTTCGCAGTTATTGTTACATTTTGACCTTTAGTTAAAATTCCAGATTTAGATAATTCTAATGTACCATCACCATTTATAGTTTTTGATACTGTAACAAAATCAGTGAAATTATTGAATTCTAATTGAACATTTCTTTCATAAGAATGAGGTCTTGAACCATCAATTTCAGGAGTTACCATTAATACGCAATTAGTTGGATCTAATTGTCCACATTTAGATTTTGCGATTGTTCCCATTGCTGCTGAAGTTGACGAATCTTTTGTTCCATCAG
>OCVV011243398.1_pt1 | contig 21396 bp, 16 predicted proteins | sample 1539721 | NCBI WGS metagenome assembly OCVV01 (sample SAMN02144230, study PRJEB22623) | gut metagenome | biome: sheep rumen | host: Ovis aries | place: New Zealand
TGGTCGTGCAGTTGGGGTTGGCGATGACACCGTTATGCCAGCTCACATCGCCGGGATTGACCTCGGGAACGATCAGCGGCACGTCGTCGTCCATGCGGAACGCGCTCGAGTTGTCGATCATGACGGCACCAGCGGCCGTGACGGCCTCGCGCATCTGCTTGGAGACGCCTGCGCCTGCGGAGAACAGCGCGATATCGACGCCCTCGAAGGCTTCGGGCGTCATTTCCTGTACGGTCAGCTCACCGGCGGGCACCTGCCCGCAACCCGCGAACTCAATCTTCTTACCTGCGGAACGCGCGCTCGCGAGGGCACGCACTTCGCTCGCCGGGAAATCGAGGTCATGGAGTACGTTCATGAACTCTTGCCCGACGGCGCCGGTGGCACCCGCTACTGCTACGACCGGGTTCGCCGGCATTACCTTATCCCACGACATTGGGTTCTCCTCTCCATCGGGGCCATTTCGATGCCCCTATCTTATAGGCATTTAGGCTCCGTTTGGGTAGCCGATAACAAAAGCGGCCTGGAATTCCAGGCCGCTGAAACGATTTGTTAACAACCGTGGGCTAGTTGTGCTTGAGCAGCTCCATCAGGAAGTTCACATTGTCGTCGAGCACGTCCTCGTCGATGTTCTCGAGCACGTCGTCGACGCTGCCCTTCAAGGCCGGCTTGCCGCCCTCGGCGCCGAACAGATGCATGGCCTGGAAACCTGCCTTCTGCACGATAGAGGCGATGCTGTCGGAGCCGGCGAGCTTCACGCTTGCGGGCGTGATGCCAGTTGCAGCCTGCGCGCCGCGCATGTAACGCTTGATGCGCGACGAAGCGTTGACCTTCCTGAACCTGCCCTCCTCGCTTGCGACGCTCAAATCACCCAGACCAAGCGACTCGACCTCTATGATCATGGCACCGCGCAGCTCGTTCTTGTGCTCGTCGACGAAAGCAAGCGCGCCGTCGTGGGCGTCGGTATCGGAACCGATAGCCACAAACCAAATCTCGCTCGTGTACAGCGGGTTGCGGAAGTGGTAGATCTTTTCGATCTCGTCGGCAACCGCGATGTCCTCTTCGAGTTCGACGAGCTCTTCGGGCTCATCAGCGGAAGAGTCTTCGCCCGAACGGGTGTTGACATGGCCAAGCCTGATGCGCGAGAACGCACCGCCCTGCCAGAAGAAGCGGCGCTTGCGAGGCTTCTCCTCCTGGTAGAACTCGTCTTCGAAGCCTTCGTCTTCATACTGATCACCATACTGGTCGTCGTATTGATCGTCGTAGTTGACATCGCGCGGTGCAGCCGGCTCGTCAGCGTAAACCATGTCAGACGCATCGCCGTAGCTCAACTCCATGTCGTAGTCGACCTCGGGCTCGTCAACGGACGCCGGCGCGGCCACCGGGTCCGGAATACCCTGGATGGTGGGGCGCGGCGTGTTTCGCTCGGCAGGCTTTTGGCTCACGTCCTGGCCAGCCTCCTGCATGCGGATGACGCCCGACATCGACGGAACGTCGGCGCGCAACTTGCGGAACAGGCCTGACCTCGAGGGACTCGTGGTCTCGACCGGCTTTGCGGGCCTCTCGTCGATCGACGGAAGGGAGACAACGCGGCGGCGTGCGGGCTGTTCTTCCTCAATGGGCTCGAACGGGGTCGTGGTACCAGCCTCAGGCTCGATTTCCTCGTCTTGTTCGGCGAGCTCGGCAGCAAGGTCGGCCATGCTTATGGGAGCGACTGCGACCGTCGCGTCAGGTTTCGGCGTTTCCGCCTCGAACACGACCGGCTGGAACTCGATTCCGCCGTCGACGACGGGCTCGAGCTCAACCGTCGGCTCAGCTGCGGGCTCGAGCTCAGGCTCGGGCTCTACCGGCATGCTTGCGCGCTCGGGAACCGCGGACGCGGCAGCGATTTTCTCACGGGCAGCCTTCTCTTGCGCCTGACGCTCTTCCTCTTGGCGGGCGCGCTCCTCTTCCTGACGGGCGCGCTCGCGCTCGGCAGCTTCCTTTTCGGCGGCTTCGATAGCCTCGGTATAGCGCGAACGTTGAATAGTCCCCGTGTCGCCGGAACGCTTGGCTTTTTGCTGTGCGGCTACGAACCAACTCGGAGCGTTGTCGAAGCCGTCGACAACCGCTTGGGCGGCGGCGTCGGACTCGGTCAGCTCAGGCGCCTCAACCGGATCGGCGGCAAACGCCTGCTGCTCGGGTTCGGGCTGCGCAGGCTCAAAGCCAGCCTCCGCTGCTTGCTGGTCAAAATGCAATGCGCCCTCTGACCTGGTGTTGACCAGGTGGTCGGCAACCGAGCCGTACACGCGCTTCTCGACCGGTTTGCCGGTAAGGGCGGCGATGGCCGCCTTTGCGGAAAGCAGGCGCTCCTCGTCATCGAGTGGCTCCATCTCGGGAGGGGTCAAGCGCTCGGCCTCGTAACGTATTTCGGCGCCTTCTGGCACCAATCCGTTGGCGATAGCGGCGGCCTCGCCGTGAATGGCGACCCCTTCCGCCTCGTCGACGAGATCAGCTTCGCTGACGCTACCACGGCTGATGCGGCGGGCGACTTCCATCATCGCCGCAACGCCAGCAGCATTGTTGTTGGCACCTTCGTTATACGGTGCAATCTGGATGAGCACGGCCTTCACGATCGGAAGCAATGCGATGAGGATCGCGACAATCGAGAGGATGTTGAGGATGATGGACGCAACACCGGCTGCATTGCCAATGAAAATGCGAATGAGCAGGAGGAACGCCGCAGCAACGGTCGCGCCGACGCAAATCAGACCAATGGGCAAACCCGTTGACTCGACCTTGTCGACAACGCCGGGTACGACCTTGCCGGAATCGTAGTGAGCGACGAGCACGATCTTGCGCGTGCGCTGCCCGCGCTTTGAAGAACCCGATTCCACAGCAGGATTAGGCTGGTATTTCGCGACGACGTTCTGACTTGCGCTGCGGGCGAGCGCCCTCGTGACGATCGGGCGGTCGAACGCCTCGAGCGCATAGATGGCCGCGCTTACGGCCCCGAGCACGAACGCCGGAATAGCCAACACGGGAACGAACATCGCCAAAACGGTCACCACGACGATAACCGCACAGCAAATGGCCTGAACATAGGGGAAGTTGGACGAGCTCGTGAACTCCTCTATCTCGGCATGAAAATTCGTTTCTTTCTGAATCTGATCCGCTATGTAAAGCGCCGCGTTCTGCTCCTCTTCGGTACCGGCAGGACGCGCGCCCAGTTCTTTGGACAGATACTCAACATGCTCCAAAGGATGTGCCATCGATTTACCTTCCAATTGCATTTACCGTTTGCACATAATTACAAGCAGTATACGCCAGATTTTCATCGATGTTCAGGGAAAACAGTGTCGTCAAGTTGGATTAACGTTCTGTCCACAACTGGACACTTTTTATCGGGTTAGATAAGCCCTCACATCCGCGTCGGCTTCCAAAACCGCATCCCGCGCGTCGTTATACGACTTCACATGAGGCTCTATTTCCTGCTCGAAAACGACCGTAATCTGTTCGTCGAGCATCAGGGGAAGGTCAAGGGCCATGCGGGCGGCTTCCTGATCCGCGGAGTTGTAGGCATCGTTGTTGCTGACGGCGGATTCTCGATCGCCCGCAACAAGGGCATCACTGGTCGCAATTGCGTAGTTGAGCGCCTCTATCCTCTTGTCGAGATAGTTGATTTGGGCAGATAAATCTATTTTCTCGTGGCGGTAGGTGATGTTCTCGAGCTCTGATTTCGCGGCCTCGAAGCCGTTGAGGGCCTCACGGGTCTTTTCCTTCGCCGCCTCGGTTGTTTCATCGGTGGAAGCGTTGTTCGCTGAAGCCGATGCTTCGCGGGCGAGTTGGTCAGCGTCGAGAACCTTGTTCCACGTCGAAGCTGCCACTGCAAGCTCCTGCGCTTGAGCGTCGGCGATTTGGATGGCGGACCGCGCGCTCGACAACATCTTCTTACGACCTTCTATACCAGCATTGAGCTGGGTTAACGCTACCTTGTCTTCATCGCTCACGGCATAGGGGATGCTTGCTTCAACGTTCTTGGACAAGGTGTCGAGACGCTCCCCTATCCAAGTCGCACGCGAACTTGCCTCAGCTTGAAGGCTCGTGTTGTCGTTTGCAAGAGGATCGACCATGAGCGTGTCTATCTTGACGAGGGACTCGTCAACCTCTGCGAGGTCGGCTACGAGGCTTCGGTACCTGTCCTCGAAGTCGATTTTGCTCTGGTAGAAGCTGTACGCTGCGAACGATACCGCGCCCACCGCCACAACCGCCAGCAGCACGCCGATGACCCACGTGCGAACAATCCGGGCATGTCGCTTCTTCTTGCGCTTCTCAACTTCCGGCACAGCCGAGAGAGTCGATGTGCCGGCTACGCCGTGATAGCTTCCACGAGATGGACCGGGAGTCTTCGCTAGTTTCGAGCCTTTCTGAGTGCTGGCATCGAGTTGGCTACGTGCTGCGTCTAGCACGTCGAACGACAACTCGTTCGAAGAGCCGGCCGTATGCCGCTTGATATGGAGGAAATCGAAGCTGCCGGCCATCGTTTTACCTGTTCATCATGCTTAGTGCCGCCGCTATTTCGTCTACCGTGCAGACACGGACAGTTTTCGACTGCAGCGAGCCGAGGAACGTCTTACCGTAGCTCTTCGTGAGCAAGCGCTTGTCTGCCAAAATGAGCGCGCCGCAGTCGTCGGCCTTGCGGATGAGCCTTCCCGCTGCTTGCTTCGTTTCAATAACGGCTTGAGGCAAAACATAGCGCCACCATGCCCTATCGTCCCGCGCGGCACGTTCGCAATAGAGCGGGTCGGTCGGACGGGCGAACGGCAGTTTGGGTATGACAACGCCGCGAAGCGTCGAACCCGGTGCGTCGAAACCTTCCCAGAACGACTTCAACGCGAACAGCGACAGATGCTCGTCAGCGAGAAAATCATCGCGTAATCCCTTGACCGAAACACCCCAACGTTGGCATACGAGCCTCAAATCATCCTCTTTGAGCTGGGGATTCACCACATCGTAGCATTGCTCCATCTCTCTTCTGTTCGTGAAGAGCGTGAGCATGGATCCGTTTTGCGCGCGATGGAGCTTCACGAGCATATCCTGCAACGCCGAAAGATAATGCCTGTCGTTCGGTTCGGGCATGTCCTTGACGACATACACGATCATGTTGTTGTCGAAATCGAAATGCGAGTCAAGCTGCAGCTCTCTCGTCTTCGAGAACTCGGTGCGGTTCAACCCTATCGCGTTCTCGAACGAGTCGAACTTCCCCGCCACCGAGAGCGTGGCCGACGCAAACACGATCGAATGGGTTCGCGTGAACAGCGTCTCGTTCATCTTATCGCCCACATCGAGCAGCAACGCATCGACGACGTCCGTCTGCCTGTCTTTCTTGCGATTCAAAGTCGCCTGGTACGCATACGACTCAGACCCCGTTTCGAAGATAAGCTCGGCGGCATTCCTCATATCGCGCAATTCCATGGTGACCGATGCGATCTCACGCTGAGCGACGGCAGCCTCGTCGATACCCTCGAGATAGGCAACGAGATCCTGGGATGTCTTTATCAGCTTGTCGGACGCCTCGACGAGTTCGCGTACCACCAAACGCACATCCGCAAACACCTGTGTCTTCCGCACGTCGTCGTTTATCCAAATATCGACGCGTTCGTATCCGTTCGATTTGCGCGTCGGATCGAAATAGAGCAGGTCTTTAACATGCTTGTTGTAATCGTCGGCGACACGTGCAAACAACTCCCCCGCCTCGCGCGCCTTTCCGGAAAGGCCGAAGAACAACGTGAGCTGTTCACCGTCGGCCTTCTCGACGCTTCGTTCAGCGCGCGTGAATACGTTGCGCGAACCTCCCGAAGCTGAAACCCTGTTCGCAATGCGGGCAATCGCTTCGGAATCAACCGATTCGGCAAACGCAGATCGCGCCTCGTTTTCTGCTGAATGGGCCTCATCCACAATCCAGTGCCTGATCGTCGGCAACAACCCGCCGTCGGCAGCAAGATCGCAGAAGAGGAGCGTATGGTTCGTCACCACCACATCCGCGGTTTCAGCGCGCCGGCGAGCGCCATGCACGAAGCAAAGCTTGCCAAAATACGGGCATTTACGTCGGAGGCATTCATGGCTCTTCGTAGTCATGAGGTAACGGGGCAAAGCCCTGTAATCAATCTTGAGCGAATCCATGTCGTCGAACTCGGTTTGCTCGACGTACGAAAGCAAGGCGGCAAGAGCCGGTGCCTGACTGACTTGTTGTCCGGCGACCTCTTTCATCGCCGGCCCGTTCTCAACCAAACGTCCTATCTTGCGAAGGCAAGGATAATGAGACATTCCCTTGAGAGGAGCCCACGTCAACGGGTCGCTTTGCGGATACTCCCTCTCGAAAGCCGCAGCCAGTGCCGGCAATTCAGAATAAACAAGCTGGTCGAGCAGTGAATTCGTTTTCGTCGCAACCCCTATGGCTATATCGTTTGCCTTGGCAGTCAAAACAGCCGGCACGAGATATGCCATCGACTTTCCAACACCCGTTCCAGCTTCTACCACGAGGTTCTCCCCCGCTTCGAATGCATCCCTAATCGCACCAGCCATCGCCCGCTGCTCATCACGCGGTTCGTAATCCTCGTAAATGGAACCGAGCATGCCATTGGAGCTGAATGCCGTTTCGACATCCGCCGATGACGGGAACTTCAGTTGTGCCACCAAATCATCCGCATCCTTACGGGCGAACCTAGCGGGAAGCGTCGTTATCCTGCGCTTTCTCATGGCATGAAGCGAGAATAGCTGCTTGACGTCATCGTCATTCGACGTTTCATTCATCATGTCGGCTATTTGCTCGAACACGAATTGAGTTTGCCATTCGGAGCGAGATGCCATGTTGGCTATTTCAGACACGAGAGATGCAGGCATGCACGTGACGGCCGCAAGGAGAATCCGATACACAACACAGGTAGCAGCTACGTCATCGTCGGCCCGATGAGTGGACGTCGGAGCACCGAACGTGTGCACCAAGTCTATGAGACGGTGTGATTTGAGACGGGGCAACGCTATGCGCGACAAATCGAGCGAATCAATCCAAATATTCTCGAGCAATGGGTAGCCTTCAGGATGCCGTGTGGTAAACGTGCGGTCAAACCCGACGTTATGGGCAACCATCAGGGCATCGCCGGCAAATTCAACCAATCCGGCAAGCGCTTCGGAAGGCGTGGGCGCGTCCGCAACGTCTTCCTCGTGAATATCCGTCAAATGAACTATTTCCTCGGGAATGGGTTTTCCGGGGTTCACGAACGTCACGTACCAGTCAACAACTTCCCCACCTTCAAGGCGGGCAGCAGCAATCTGAATCAATTCATCGTGAGTGAACGAGAAACCCGTTGTCTCAGTATCGACGACCACGACATTGCTGTCGAGCAAGCCGAAATCAGACCGACGTGCAAGATCGGGAAGATTCTCGTAACGTGTGATTACATCTTCGGGCGTGCCATCGAGTATGTAGTTTCTTATATTAGTCATTCGAGCATTGTACCTGCCCAAAGCGCTAAAACACGGTATTCTCGAAAACTAACAGATGAGACGATGTGTTGGGGTAAACTCGTCTTGCAAATTATTACTATATATAGATATCTGCTTTCACCATCGTAGTTTGGAGAATTGCCAATGGATCAGTCATATGAAGGCTTCTACGCTCGCTTTGAGTCTGCCTCCAAAAACCAGGGTTCCCTCATGATGGGACCCGACCATATCGTAGGCGACGACTACGAAGTTGAATTTCGGACGGAAGGCAACCGTGTTGTCGTGTGGTTGAAGAACAAGTTCGGCGCCGAAGCAGGTTTTCTCGACGTAGTGGCCTCGCGGAAACTCCAGCTTGCCGCAGCGCGCGAACAGAAGATTCGCGCCATTCTTTCCTTCGTCGCATATTCCGACGAACCGGATCCTGGCCTCTACTGGGGCCAGATGGCATTTTTCTGCTTCAACCCTGCTTACGAGAAGGAAATGGATGCGTTCGTAGACCGCGTCGCAAAGAAGATTGGCGAAGGAGTGCGCCCCAATATCGACTTGGGAAGTAGCGCGGTCTCAAAAATTTTCAGCGAACCGGATTGGGTGCCGAGCGACACCGTCCCTCTTCCTAAGAAGGAAACGGGAATGGCGATCCTCAAGGATCATCAATCGATGTCCGAGAAGATGATTGAACAAGGACGTGCCGGCAACAAGGGCTGTTATGCAATCAGTTGGATCTTCATCGCAATCGTCGTCGTTGCTGCAATTTATGGTCTCCATATTGCAGGGTTGTTCTAACTATCGAAGGGAATACTAAAAAGGGGAGGACTCGATTGTTCATCGAGCCCTCCCCTTTTCTTCGACGTTTTTCCTATTCAAGCGCGAATTCTATAAGCTTCGTGCAGAGATCGGGGAAACTGATTCCGGCTGCTTTTCCTGCATCTGGTAGCAAAGATGTCGGCGTCATACCAGGTATTGTGTTCGTCTCGAGAATCCAAGGATTCCTATCATCGTCGATGATGAAGTCTGAACGCGACACTCCTCTGCATCCAAGTGCTTTATGCGCTTTAATCGCATTGTTCTGGACGAGTTCTGTTAGTTCCTCGTCGAGCGGAGCAGGGCAAATATGCTTAGAACCGCCAGCTGCGTATTTCGACTCGAAATCGTACGTCGCGCCCTTGAGCGGAACGATTTGGATGACGGGTAGAGCGTAGGGGTCGTCGTTGCCAAGCACAACACATGTATATTCCGATCCATTGATGAATTTCTCCACCACAACCAAGTCATCAATAGCGAAGACCGCATCCAACGCCGGTTCGAGCTGGTCTTCTGTTTGAACGATTTCAACACCGATGGAGCTACCCTCTGTTGCGGCTTTCACCACGCAAGGAGCACCTATCTTTTCCTTTATTTCGTCGAGATCATATCCTTCTGATTTATACAACGTCATCGAAGGAGATGTTCTGACACCCGCATGCTCATACAAGATTTTCGATTTGGCTTTATCCATTGCAATGGCACTCGCCTGGACACCGGGGCAGGTATACGGTATGCCAAGCAGCTCGAGCATGCCTTGCAGCTGTCCATCTTCCCCTCCCTTGCCATGCGTGCAAAGGAAGGCGACGTCAAAGTGCTCATCGATGAGGCGCTTGAGGTCTGATTTATCAGCAGGGTCAATCATAGTTACGTCAAAACCCGCTTCAATGAGAGCGCCCTGCGCGCCTTCACCGGACTTGAGAGAAATCTCACGCTCTCCACTCGTTCCTCCGGCGAGCAATGCAACTTTATACTCTTGGGGGTTAATCGTCATGGAAGCTCCTTTTTCGAGATGTAATTAACGGCTCCGATATGCACACCAGTATATCAGTGAGTTCGGTTAATCTGCAGGTAGGAGAGGATTCGGGCAAGTTGTTTCACGTGAAACACGCCTCATTAATGAGTATATAATCTTCCCATGGGCAAAGAAATCAAACATCTCTCTATCGAAGAGGTAGAAAACCTTATCAAAGACAACGGCTTGCCGCGTTTCAGAGCAGGTCAGATTCTCTCTTGGGTATACGATAAGAACGTATCATCCTACGATGAAATGACCAACCTCCCAAAAGCAATGCGCGAGCAACTATCTATCGCCGCTCCCCTTTCGAAGCCATCGATAATCGACAAGCAAGTCTCAAACGATGGATCCAGGAAGTATCTTCTCGAATTCAGCGATGGCATTTTCGCCGAAACGGTAGGAATGCCCTACGATGACGGCCGATTGTCGGTTTGCGTATCAAGCCAAGCGGGATGCGCAATGAACTGCTCTTTCTGCGCAACGGGCAAGAACGGTCTGAAGAGAAACCTCTACCCCGGCGAAATAGTCGACCAAGTTCTCGCAGTCCAAGAGGATTTCAATCAAAGAGTAACAAACGTCGTCGTAATGGGCCAAGGAGAGCCTTTCGCAAACTACGATAACACCCTCGCCTCCCTGAGAATCATCAACCACCCGAAGTACTTGAACATAGGTGCAAGGCATATAACGATCTCAACCTGCGGAATCATCTCAGGGATAGAAAAACTCTCCCAAGAGCCAGAACAGTTCACCCTTGCGGTATCCCTCCACTCCGCAATCCAGGAAACGAGAGACAAATTGATGCCCGCAGTAGTCAATCAGCCGCTCGGCGATCTACGAGAAGCTCTTATCGCCTACGCAGAGAAGACGAACCGTCGGTTCTCGTTCGAATATGCCTTGATGAAAGGCGTGAATAGCTCCGTCAACCACCTCGAAGCCCTGTACCAATACTGCAAGGGCCTCCTTTGCCACGTCAATCTCATCCCCTTGAACGAAATCGAAGACTCCCCCTTCAAACCCGTTTCAAAGAGGGAGTTGCTCTTATGGCAAGAAACCCTAGAGGATCAGGGAATTTCCTGCTCGATAAGAAACTCCAGAGGTTCCGACATAGCCGGTGCCTGCGGCCAACTTGCCGCAAAGCATTAAAACGAAGGATATCGAGCCCTCCTTTTCTCTTTATGTTACTTGCTGAGCGGAGACGCCCCCATCTAGGCGTAAGCGAAGCAATTCAACATAGAGCAGGTAGCGGGAGCGAGGACTGTCTGAGCGAGCAAAGCGAGCGAGTTCCGCAGCTGCTACCTGCTCTATGTTGAATGCTTTTGCGAAGCGCGCCTAGATGGGGGCGTCTCCGCTCAGCAAGTAACATAAAGAGAAAAGGCCCCGTCAGGGGCCTTTTCAATGTTACAAAGTCTTATTATCCTAACGACCAGAGTTAGTCATCAACCTGAAGAGGCGCTCAAGGTCGGTTTCGTCCTTGAACTCGATTTCGATCTTGTTCTTACCTTTGACACTCTTTACCTTGACGCTTGTTGCAAAAGTCTCGCTCAGCGTGCGAGCAACGGTTTTGTACGACTTCGGAGCCTTGGGTTTCGGTTCTTGCGGCTTCGCTTCCTTCTTCGCGGTCATCAGACGGGCGATAGCCTCTGTTTCGCGAACGGAAAGCTTTTCCTCGACGAGTTTGTCGGTAAGCTTGCGACGACCTTCCTTGGTGGGAACCGAGAGGATCGCGCGTGCATGACCAGCGGTAATCTTCTCTTCGTACAGAAGTTGCTGCGCATCTTCAGGAAGTTCGAGGAGTCGCAAGGCGTTTGCAATCGTAGAGCGACCTTTTGACACAGCCTGGGCAACTTCAGACTGAGTCATCTTCCCACGTTCCATCATGCGACGATAACCGTACGCTTCTTCAATGGGGTTGAGGTCGCTGCGTTGAATGTTCTCGACGAGTGCAAGCATGATCGTTTCATCGTCAGCTGCTTCACGGATATGAACCGGCACTTTCTTCATACCGATGCTCTTGCAAGCTTGCCAACGACGCTCACCGGCTATGATTTCGTACTTATCACCATTTTTGCGAACGAGGACAGGCTGCAAAAGGCCATTCTTCTTAATAGACTCGGCCAGTTCTTCAAGTTCGTCCTTCTTGAAGTTGGTACGCGGCTGATTCGGGTTCGGTTCGATAAGATCGATATCTATTTCGTTCGAATCCCTTTTCGTCACTACCTCTTCCTTTTGCTTCTTTGTAACGGGGGAGGGGGTGGCCGAAGCGACGCTGCGCTCGGTGACGCTCTTTATAGTGATGTTGTCTTCCTTGCTGGAATACACATCTTCCTTTGTCTTTTCAACCTTAGCTTCTTCTTTTGAAGGCTCAGGCTCAGGTTTCTTCTCTACTTCTTTTTTAGGCGGTGCCGGAGGCTTTTGAGGAGCGGTTTCCTTCGGCTCAACAACTACACGCTCTACAGGTGACGCTTGTTCTTGGGGTAGGGTGCCATCTGCACCGCTGCTCAACAGGGAACCAAGCCCTCGTCCCAGACCGCTTCTCGTTTTAGCCACGTTTCACCACTTCCTCTGCAAGATTCTTATATGCTATTGCACCTTTTCCTGTAGGGTCGTACTGCGTAATCGGAATACCGTAACTCGGTGCTTCCGACAATTTAACGGTACGGGGAATGATAGTCTCGAAAACTTGGCGACCGAAGTAGTTCCTCACCTCTGCAGCCACCTGTCTCGACAATGTCGTACGTCCATCGTACATAGTAAGAAGGATTCCGAATATATCGAGAGTTGGGTTAAGCCTGTTTTTGACTCGTTTCATCGATTCAAGAAGTTTTGTCACTCCCTCAAGCGCATAGAACTCCGTTTGAATCGGAATGATCAATTTGTCTGCCGCTACAAGTGAATTGACAGTCAGCAAACCAAGCGATGGGGGACAGTCAATGAAGATGTAATCGTACTTGCCCCTCATGACACCGACAGAATCTTTCAACCTGTTCTCTCGCGCCATTTCAGAGACGAGCTCGACTTCTGCACCAGCAAGATTAATCGTTGCAGGAACGAGGTCGAGACCCTCGCAAACATCGGGGATGATTACTTCCTCTATCGGCACATCGTTCAAAAGCACATCGTAGATGCACCTTGTCACTTGAGACTTCTCGATGCCGAAACCACTCGTCGTGTTACCTTGGGGATCAAGGTCTACCAGCAAAACCTGCTTGCCCAATTCGCCAAGGGCAGCAGAAAGGTTGATGGACGTCGTCGATTTACCGACGCCACCCTTCTGATTGATGATCGCTATTACTTTAGTGGTTCCTACAACCTTGTTGATGGGCTTCTTATCTTTATAGGTCTTCAGCGGAACTGGTTCAGGTGGCGTTTGAGGAACTACTACTTCTCTCTCAATCACCTCGGCATTCTCAATATCGAATGCCTTCTCTTCAGGTGAAGTCACTTCCTCCACCTGTTCTTCTTGTTCCTCAACCTTATCCTCGAGTTCAACTTCTTCCTCAACCTTCTTTTCCGGTTCAGCGGGTGTAGAAGTTGATTTCTTACCTAATCTGAAACTGTCTAAGAAACCCACAACGCCTCCTTACGCCATACGTATGCCGCATATTTTGGAAGATGTTTCACGTGAAACATCCTTCACTCCTATATCTATTAGCCCAGTTAATCTACGTTTTATGTTACAGAGGTTTCTTTTGCGCCATACCTTCTTGGCGTGGTAGCTTCGTTTTTGGTTCGTTTATTTTCTTGAAGGTGATTATACGCCTTGTTGTTTCGTTGTCACTTAGTTTTAGTGTTCTATCTGAATTAATTGCCATTCCTACAAGGTCCTCTATGCGTTTCGCATTCGCAAGTTCCTCGTCGTCAACTTGTGCCTTGTAGCAAATGAGGACGCCACCTTTTTTGAGGAGGGGACTTGCCAGCTCCATGAGAACAGACAACTTCGAGAGCGCTCGTGCAGTCAAAACTGCATATCGCTTTGGTTGCGTCCTGGCGAGAAGTTCGGCTCGGCCGGCGTACGTCGACACCTGGCCTCTTAATCCGAGAGCTTCGATGAAACCATCAAGTATTTGGGTCTTCTTCAATCGAGCATCTATGAGAGTCGTCTCTCTTCCGGTTACGATTGCCAAGGGCAACCCGGGATACCCAGCCCCTGTTCCCATATCTCCATATAAACCAGATGGTGCGGAGTTCAACTCATCAAGCCCAACAAGTGAATCTTCAACGTGAAGCAACATACCCTCATCGAAGGTATCAATTCGAGTCAGGTTAGTCGTCTTGTTTGCTTCAATGACGAGTTCAAGATGTTTAAATATCAGATTTTGCTGATCTTCTGTGAGCTGATCGAAAGAAGTCATCGATATTCCTCCCGAATAGAACGTGCTTACCATAGTACCGTATCGGAGGCAATAAAAAGCGAGCCCGCGTCATGCGGGCTCACTCAGCTCTTACTATATATATAGTAGCTACTTGACCGGAACGATCACTACGTGGCGCGCAGCTCCTTCGCCCTCGGATGCCGTATCAACACGGGGATCGTCGCGAAGAGCCACATGGATGATACGACGCTCATACGGAGTCATAGGACGAAGCTTCACGCTACGACCTTGAGACGCCGCCTTGCTCGCAGAAGAACGAGCGAGCGACTCGAGCTTCTGACGCTGACGATTCTTGTAACCTTCTACATCGATGATGACGGGGAAGCGGAATCCGATCTTACGAACGGTGATAGCGGAAATGATGAACTGGAGCGCATCGAGCGTCTTTCCGTGACGACCGATAAGAACTGCAAGATCGTCACCGGTGATGTCGAGAATAAGCTCGCCTTCATCTCCCTCGTATTCATCGATGGTGATTTCGCCAACGTTGAAGTACTTGAGAACATCCTTCAAAGCGGCAATCGCCGTATCGGCAATGTTGTCGAGCTCTTCGTCACTGAGGTTCATGATGTCATCATTCTCGACGACTTCAACTTCCTCTGCTTCTTCGATAACCTCTTCTATTTCCTCAGACATTTCGTCTCCTTACTACTATTGAAAGCCGATGGTGTATTGTGCGCCTCTGATTAGTGCTTCTTCTTCGGGCGCTTTTTCTTCACCTTGCGCTCGACCTCAACCTTAACCGGCTGAATCTCGATCTGCTCGGCGGGCACTTCAGAATCCTTGCGCTTGAGGTAACGCATGTAAACCTGCTGAGTAATGGTGGCGATGATACCCGAGACACCCCAGAAGAGAAGAACGCCGGCAGGGGAGCTCCAACTTACGAAGAGCATCATGATACCCATGATGATGGACATCATGTACATCTGATTGCGTTGCTGACTGTCTTGGTTGTCGCGCTGTTGCAGAAGCATCGGCAAGAACGTCGCGCCAACGAAGATGATGATCAGGATACCGTAGGGGACAAAGGGCCCAATTCCTTCACCCATCACCTCTGCCGGCGTTGCAAGCAAGTTGGGAACGATGTTGTAGAACGTGAAGACATCGTACTCAGGCAGATAGTTCTGGATGTTGCGGAGCACCTGGAACAATGCGATGAAGATCGGCATCTGAATAAGCATGGGAACGCAGCTGGCGAGAGGGTTGAACTTCGCTTCTGCGTAGAGCTTCTGCGTCTCTTCCTGCATCCTTACAGGGTTGTCAGCATACTTTGTCTGAATTTCCTTCAGAAGGGGCTGCACCTTCTGCATCTGGTGACTCGATTTCGTCTGGCTCAACATCAACGGCATGATGAGCAGACGGAATACGATGGTAAGCAAGATGATTGCCATACCCCAGTCGTGGACGGGATAGTAGAACAGCTCTACTATCTTCGCCACAATCTTACATATTTCTTCCCACATTCACTTTCCTTTCTTCTCTATACCAAAGGGGTAGGCTCGTATCCCTTTTATGGGACGGGATCGTAACCGTGGGGACCCCCCGGACGACAACGGGCGAGGCGCTTGGCCGTCAACTTGAAAGCTTTCCAGAACCCATAGCGCTGGAAAGCTTGAAGACCATAGTTAGAGCAGGTTGGCTCGAAGCGGCAACAACCTGCCAGATGAGGTGAAATTGCAAATTGATAAAAACGGATAACCCATATCGCTATGAGTGAGAGAACGCTCTTCTTTTCGTTCTGTTCCACCGACATGCCGTTATTGAATCAATCCGTTCTTGGATAATGCTCTTTCGAGATTCGAAAGCATTTCCCCGTAAGGGGTGGCTGTAACAGTGTTACGGGCAAGAAAAATAGCATCGTAACCGGGAAACGGGCCATTCAAGTCTTTGCACAACGCCCTCATACGGCGTTTGGCGCTATTGCGCCAAACCGCATTTCCCAGTTTCTTTCCTGCAACAAAAGCAACACGACCACGAAGGTCGTGCTGTTTCTCGTTCCGTAAATATATAACCATTACGTCGGGCGTCTTCACGCGCCTTCCCTCTTTGAAGAGGGTTGAAATCTCAGAGCTGGACTTTATAGTATCCAACGTATGAGATCTTTAGACGGTGAGGCGCTTACGACCCTTGGCACGACGACGTGCGAGCACGGCACGGCCGCCCTTCGTCGCCATACGGGCACGGAAACCATGGCACTTTGCGCGCTTGCGCTTGTTCGGTTGGTAGGTGCGCTTCATAGCTATAACCTTTCAAACTGTGTTTAGAGCAACCACAAGATTATATATCGGCAACGACTCGAGTCAACAAATATCACACGTGTTCAAAACCTCTATACAACTCTCACCTTGGGTTTTATACCGACCACAATACCATGTAGCTAATTATGCGAATAATACAACCCATTGATTTCAGTGCTTTCAAGACGTTTGCGGGGTAAAACTGCATCTATCAAAGTATCTCTCTATAAGAATTCTTAATCGAATAAATAGAGATTGTTATGGTAATAAAGACAGTTGATTTGGGGATAACTGGCATACATCCTGTTCATATAACGAAAATGGGGATTCTTGATCTGTTGAAAAACAACATCTCTTTCAACGTGTAAAAAATGGGGGATAAGTTAATCCCCCATTTTTGAAAGTTATCAAACGTTTATCACGAATGGATTCACGCGTTTTTCCACCGCGTTTCGTTACATTTCCCTAATCCTTCTCTTTATATTCTCAAGCTCTTCCCGAAGCTCCCTGTTTTCCTTGAGCTTCTCCTCGACGTTCGTGACCGAGTACATGATGGTCGTGTGGTCGCGGCCGCCAAAGTTCTTGGCTATGTTGTTGTAAGGCAGGTCGAGCATCTGACGTGACAGGTATATAGCGATTTGCCTGGCGTAGACGATCTTGCGCGTTCTTTTCTGACCGATGAGTTCGGTATGGGATACGTCGTAGTAAAGCTCTACCTGCTTTTGAATATCCGCGATGTTGAGCTTCTTCATCGCGCCGCCCGAAAAATGGTTCTCGAGGAGCTTTTTAACCTCGTCGATGGTGATGCTGTCCGATCCAAACGCATTCATGCGGTAGATTACCTTGGTAACCGCACTTTTAAGTTCCCGGATGTTCGAGCTGGAGTTTTCCGCGATGTAGAGTTCGATTTCCTCCGGAATGCCAAATCCAGGTTGATCACCGGTCGCGCGATATTCCTCGACGAAGCTTTTGATGATTCCAAGCTTGGTTTCAACTTCCGGCGGTTGAATGTCGAACGTGCCTCCACTGTTGAAACGGCTCTGGTAGCGCTCGTCCATCGTGATGTTCTTAGGCGCGCGGTCAGCCGATAGGATGACCTGTTTCCCCTCGTCAACCATCTTGTTGAAAATCTGGAACACGATATCGAGCGTTTGTTCCTTGCCTTGCAGGTACTGGATATCGTCGATGAGGAGCACGTCTGCTTCCTGATATCTGTCTTTGAACGTTCTGTAACTGGTCTTTTCCTTGTCGTGCTTGACCGTCGCGTCGACGTAACCGCTGAGGAAATCGGCTGAATCGACGTACACCGTCTTCAACTCGGGCTGCGTTTCAGAGATGTAATTCTGGATAGCTCGCATTAGGTGGGTTTTGCCCAATCCCGAGCGTCCGTAGATGAAGAGGGGGTTGAGGATGGGTCTTCCCGGTTCTTCGGCGACTGCGACCGACATCGAATAAGCCATGCGGTTTGATTCGCCGATCACGAAGTTCTCGAATGTGAGCGTTGAAGTTGCACCTACGCCGTAATGGTTGGTCTCTTTCGGCACGCTGGTCGTTGGCTGCTCGTTGAGCTGGGAAGGTTGAGGTTCTTGCCTTTCTGGTTTGACATGCTCTTCCTTTACTACCGGCTTTTCCTCGGCGATTGGTTTGGCGGCAGGGGAGGAGTTCGACTGCTCGCGTCTTTCCTCCTGGTTCACGTCAACTTCGATGGCAATCGTGTAATCCACGCCGTGCATTTCCTCGAGTGCTTGGTGGATGTATTCGACGTAATGGCGCTCGATCCACGTCTTGATGAAATCGTTGTCTGCCGTGATCATGAGGAAGTCTTCGCTCATGACCTGAGGATTCAACCGGGAAAAGAAAGCATTGACCTGCGAGGCGTTGGTAGTGGAGTATGTTTTGACGCGAGAGCAGATTTCAGCCCACTCGCGGTTGACCTCTTCGCTGTTCATGCGGTTCTCCCAACCTATATACATAGGTACTCGTCCAATGTGGAAAACCAGTATAACGGATTGGGTCAGGAATGTGGAAAACTAGAGAGAAGAGACCACTTGTCTTCCAAGTTCGGTGAGAACACGCTTTTGACCTGCTGATTTTTCAACCAGTCCAGCTTCTGCGAGCTTTTTGAGCGTATTGTATGTGGTTGATTGGGCGTTCCCGGTGAGCTCCGTGAGATCGGTGACGCCCAATGCTCCTTCAGCGGCGATCATTGCAAGGAAGGTTTTCTCCCTGTCCGATAGGGGGATGGTGGGGACGAACCTCACGGGTTTAGGGGTCTCGGAAGGTTGCTGCTGCTGTTTTTTCTCGAGGCTTATGGTCACAACCGCGCCCGAAACGATGTTGTCTTCGATAACGATGGACCCCTCGCGCTCATCGAGGTAATCCTTCACGATGGGGAAACCCGATCCGACGCCTCTGATGTAGTCTTTCATGGGTTCGATGGCGGACGAGAAGCCAGGCTGCTGCGCTTTTTCCTTCTCGCGTATTCCAGGGCCTTGGTCTGCGAACCGTATGGTGTTCCCGCCATCGAGGATGGAGACGACGATTTCCCTGAAGCGCGCATGAATGAAATTTTCGGAAACCTCCCTGATCAAGGTATAGGGAATTTTGCCCCCTATCAGGTGAGATTGCTCGTATACGGTCGTCGTGAGGTGTTCGATGAACTCGTTGGTCTTATCAGGTTCGATCTTTGTGATGCGCGGAGCCGACTTGAGGTCGTCGTAAAGTGCGATGCGCGCAGTCGCATCGACATACGAATAGTCGAATTGTTCGTTTTTGGGTTCCGATAGACCCGTGTATGTCGCCTCTTCTTGCATCATTTGAAAGTATATACGCTCCTCTGGAAGATTCAAAAATATCCCTATGAAAGAGAAAAGGGGTTTGAAGTGGTGTATTCCAAGTTATCCCCAAATTATTCAAAAAAAGTGGAAAGTGATGAAAAAAGGTGAAAAAAAGAAGTTGGAAAATAAAGGCGATTGTTGAAATCGCAATTCGAAAACCTTGAAAAAGAAGGTTTTTTACAAGCTAAACGGCTCTGACTAGGGGTTTGCCAATTGAAAGGTTCCAATATAGAGACATTTCGAAAAATTTCTAATTCAGATGATTCTCTGTGTTTATAAAACCCCAGGTCAGAATTATTATACTTATGTGATACCTCAAGAAATCGCAGGTAGAACCGATGATAATCAGCAATGATAAAAACGCTTGACAAATTCGATCCGATTTAGAATTCCACATTGCGAATCAGGTAAAACTCGAGTTATCCACGTTTTCCACCGATTTCAACCGAACATGTGTATTTTTCCAAATGGACTTCCGAGAATAATGGAAAAATTCAAGGCTATATAATGTTCCAAACCCCGATAGCAAGGAGTAGAGAACATGAAATTCAGCATCAACCAATCCGAGTTGCTCAACGCGCTATCAATCGTTCAAAAAGGCGTATCTGCCCGCACTACGCTGCCCGTTCTCGCCGGTGTCTATGTAGAAGCCCAAGGGGATGAAGTCACATTCCAGACAACGGATCTGGAATTGTCTATCCAATACACCGCAACCGCCCTCGTGGAGGAAGAGGGGAGGACCGTTCTTCCTGGAAAGCTTATCGTCGACATCGTGAAAAATCTCCCCGATGCTGCAGTGCATGTTTCGGCTGAGGATTTCGACGCGGTCATCACCTGCGAGTCGTCGTCTTTCTCCATCAAGTGTCTCAACCCCGTTGATTTCCCCGGTTTTCCGAAGGTGACGCCGGAGCAGCAGATAAAGATTCCGTTCGACGTGTTCTCCAGCATGGCCCGCAAGGTGTGTCGTGTGGTGTCGAAGGACGAAAGCAGGGCTATCCTCACAGGTGTTCTGATCACCGCCGAGGATGGCGCTCTCAAGATGGTTGCGACCGACTCGTATCGCCTTGCGGTTACCGAGACGCCGCTCGACGGTGTGGAGGAATTCAGCGCCGTCATCGCCGGCACGTTCATCGCCGACTTGGCCGGGCTTCCCAAAACCGGTGACGACATTTCCCTGGCGCTTGCCGAGAATCAGATTATCGTCTCGTATAGGGATACCGTGTTCGTCAACCGACGCATAGAGGGCAGGTTCCCCAATTACAAGCAGCTCATCCCCGCATCGTACGAAACGCGTTGCGTGATGCCCAAATCCGCTTTCTCCTCCGCGGTGAGGAGGGCATCCCTGCTCGACCATTCTGGCTCCCAGGTTCGTTTCAGCATCAACGTCGCAAGCCAGACGATTCAGCTGACCTCGGCCACCCAGGACGTTGGATCAACTCAGGAAATCGTGAAAGCCCAGATAGAGGGCTCCGATGTAGAGATTGGCTTCAATAGCTATTACGTGAACGAGGGCCTTTCTGCTATGGATTCCGACGAAGTGGCGCTCGAGATTCAGTCGTCGCTCAAGCCCGGTATCATCAAAGGTGCGGGCGACGAGCGTTACCTGTATCTCGTCATGCCGGTCAGAATCTAACCAAACCGCCGCGGCGCATCGGGATAGGAAATAGTTTGGATCTGAAGATTCGAAAACTCAGGCTCACTGGTTTTCGAAGCTATGACCACTTCGAGCTGGACGATATCGGCAACCTCACTATATTTATAGGTTCCAACGGCGTGGGCAAGACCAACGTCCTCGAGGGCGTGAACCTTCTCACCTCATGCGAGTCGTTCCGCCATTCTCAGATTGTCCAGCTCATAAAGGAAGGCTCCCAGGCGGCGCGCCTCGAGTCTACGTCGACCGACGGCGACCGTCTTGTCGAAACGGTGTTGAATCTCGAGCCGGGAAAAAAGAGATACCTGGTTAACGGCAAGGCCAAGAGCATCACCGATGTGAAAGGAGTCTTGCCTGCTGTCTCCTTCACGCCCGACGACCTCGAGTTGGCAAAGAAGAGCTCGTCGGTGAAACGCAACGCGATCGATTCACTCGGCATGCAATTATCCAAGAACTACCATGTTGTCTACCGGGATTTCGAGAAAACGGTGCGTTACAAGAACAGGCTTCTCAAAGAGGAAGCCGCTCCAGCTCTCATACAGAGTTTCAACGACACGCTCGTCGTATGTGCATCCCAGCTCTACTGCTATAGGGTTTCGCTGTTCAAGCGCATGGTTCCGCTCGTTGAAACGTACTATCGCGATTTGGCGAGTTCGAACGAAGAGTTCGGCGCAACGTACACCCCCTCGTGGTCCGACGTGGCTGAGGAAAACGATAAACCTCAACGTGACGAGGTGAGGGCACTCCTTTCCCAGGCGCTTGAAGATCGCTTTGCTGAGGAAACAGCGCGCCACCGTAGTGTCGTGGGCCCCCATGCCGACGTCATCACGTTCACGTTGTCGGGTAAGGATGCATCGCATTTCGCGAGTCAAGGTCAACAGCGTTCCATCGTGTTGGCATGGAAACTCGCGGAAGTTGAGATGGTAAAACGGACTTTGGGCACTGCGCCGGTTTTGCTGCTCGACGACGTGATGAGCGAGCTCGACGGCTCGCGGCG
>OCVV011304563.1_pt1 | contig 21390 bp, 32 predicted proteins | sample 1539721 | NCBI WGS metagenome assembly OCVV01 (sample SAMN02144230, study PRJEB22623) | gut metagenome | biome: sheep rumen | host: Ovis aries | place: New Zealand
GACTTTTAATCAAGTTGTCCGGGGTTCGAATCCCCGATGCCTCACTGCTTCGGAAAGTCCCTGAACATCAGTATTTATGCGGTGTTCAGGGACTTTTGCTTTTTACTGGAAAGAATATTTGTTCGAGAAATTATATACGGAAACTTACCGATTTCCACATTTTGAGGGGACACCCTGCGGGACACCCTCCACGGTGCAGCCGATCTTTTCCGCTGCGGATTTGATCAGCTGACTATCCACGTGGGTATAGATGTCCGCTGTCATGGATATGCTGGCGTGCCCCATCAGCTTCTGTGCCGTCCGGATGTCAACGCCTTTCCGGGCAAGGTCCGTACAGTACGTGTGGCGCAGGCAGTACGGGACAAAATCCGCCGCCAGCGGATAGGGCGGCAGCAGTTTATTCCGGTATAGTTTGCAGCCCATACTGATATTCATATCACGCTTCAGACGCTCTGACAGGCGTGTGTAGGATGATTTGGTATGTTTCCTGCCTGCGGCGTTCGGCGCGATGTATTCAAAGGGTGGGGTGTCTTTGATCCGATCCAGTAGGTAATCCGGGACGGGGACCCACCGGTCTGAGTTCACAGTTTTCGTCCCCCGGATATGCAGCATATATACGCCGTCTTTTTTCACCAGGTCTTTTCCCTGGCATCCGGCGGCTTCCATCGGACGGCAGCCGCAGAATAACATCAAAAGAAAAAGCTTATAGGCCGGATCCACGTCAGCACAGGCCAGCAGATGCCTGCGCTCACTGTCTGATATACTTCTACGGTGTCCCCGTACATAATCCGGCAGCTGCAGACCGGTTGTTGGATCCTCAAGAATTAACTTATTATCTGCAGCAGTGCGGAATAAAAACTGCAGCTCATTTTTCAACTTTTTCACATGAGAGTAAGACATGCCAGCACATTGATTTAGTACCTGTTGGCACTGGATCGGGCGGACGGACCGGAGCGGAAGACTGCCGATCAGGGGCGCGATGTACTTCTTAAATCGCAGAATCCGGCCTTCCTGCGTTTCATCTTTTACGGAAGTCCGGTAAGTTTCACGGCATTGCGCTTCCCACTGACTGACTGTAGTGTTCCCAGACAGGATCACACGTCCCTCTTCCAGGTCACGCATTTTATTTGCTTTTTTCGTGTACAGTTCTTCCAGCGTGTCCGCCCGGACCTTATACCGACGGCCGTCAAAGGAGAAAGACGTGGCATATTTATATTTTTTCATTTGATACCTCCTAAAATTGGGCGCAAAAATAGCGCAGTGTTTGACTGCTGCGCCTGAAGGATGGTATAATTTATACGCTGTCTTGTTCCTTCCTTCAGGGGCAGGCATTTGGGGACCTTCCCCCGGCGTTGCAGCGCCGGGGGAGTTTTCTATTTAAGACAAAAAGACCCCGTATTGCTACGAGGTCCTTGCATTGTACGCCCGCTGTGGGGCAGTGCATTACTTATACGCCAGTAAATGGCTGCGTTGTAAGTACATGATAACCTCTATTTATGAAGTTGTCAAAATTAGTATATACTGATATCGGATATGCATTTTTTTTTACATAGCAGAATCCATATATGCATCCGTTATTTTTCCGGCATACTTCTGATAAACATCCGTGAGTTTCATTGACCACTTTTCGTAAACTTCGTAGTCATCACCGTTTTCATACATTAGATTGGCCATTTCTTCAACACCATCATTAGATGTTTTCGCGAGCTTTTCGATCAGCTTGTTAGAAAGACTTGCTTTATCCTGCAGGTTAGATAGCTTAGCTGCTTTTTTCTTATATTCGGCTACTAGTTTCGGCGTCTGGTTTTTCAACTTATTGGTGTATGTTTTTAAGATAGAGGCGTAAGTGGTCTTTTCCGATTTACTATTGTTTGTACTCGTATCAGTTGATTTATTAGACTGTTTACCTGAGGCTGTGACTTTCTTTAGCTGGATGCCAGCAGAGCTATGGCCCGTAACAGTAATTGATTTTAGTACCGACTGGAATACAGATGCGTAAGAAGTGTTTCCGTCTGCAGCCCCATAGGTAAATGCGGCCGTACCGGAATCCAGAAGCAGGATGTATGTATCCATAGATACCGTTTCCCCAGACAAGTCACATGTTGAAGTAAAGTGGTACGCATTTTTTCCGGCTAATTTTGTAAGTTTGGATTCTTTTACCTTAAAATTCGTGAATGATGATCCAAAGTTATTGATATAAGTATCCATGTCATCTGCAGTATAACCAACAGCGCCAGATTCGGAAGCTACACCGATTACAGCGCCATCATGTGTGTAATTTTCACCACCATCTACGGCAGAAGCTTCCCAGTCATCCGGAATTGCATAGGATACGGTACTTCCAGCGGCCTTTTCAGTCGTACTGGAAGCGTTTTGCGCGCTGGAAGTTTGCGTTTGTTGTGCAGTGCTTCCACATCCGATCAGGACGGATCCAGCCAGAATAGAGATTCCAATAACAGTTAAAATTTTCTTTTTCATTTTCATTGTCCTTTTCCTCCTTATTTTTGTCTGCTTACTTTGTATAAATACTCCCACTTTCCAGTATCTTTTTATGATAATCCATTTAGTATAGTTTTGGGAAGCTATCATTTTTCAACTTTTCGTATTTAGTATTAGATAGTACTTTAGGGAGAGAATTCAATGCAGAAATTATTTTTTCGTAGTTAAAGTCCGGGCAATACCTATAAACATTAGAAAATGAGTCGATTCTTCTTTTTAAATCCGCGGTGTTTAAAATCCAACGTTTTCCAACACGTTCATAATAACTAATCCAACAGTGGTTTGTGGTACTTACTTGTAATCTGTGGCATCCAAATGGGTTAGCTGTTGCCCAGCTTGCTCCGTAACAAAATTCACTATCTTTAAACCGGCACTTATCGCCGTAGCATCTATTTATACCTGAAATGATCTTTTTATCCATCAACTCGCCATTAATCATTACGAATGTTGTTTTCCAGCCTTTTACGATTTCGTATAGTGTCAGGTACTTTAAAAAATCAGTAGGATCAGAAGTGAAAAATGCTTGGTGTAAAATTATTCCGTCGTCATTCTGAACATGGTAACGAAAAGCAGATTTTGCCAGTACCAACGCCCGGTTAAAATTGCTAGACGTTGATTCTCCAAAAGATACGGATATTGTCCAATCCGGGATTTCTATCTGATTAGACAACGTATTGCCCTCTGATATATGTGCGTTACTCTCAATTGAATTCAACACATGCAAATCTTTCTTTGATAATTTAGAAAAAAGCCCCATATAGTATCCTCTCTATTTTTTTACATCTTGCTTTTATGCGCAAATATCTCTATCAGATCCGCAGTGACATCTCGATCACAATCACCATTTATTATATGCCGCAGCTCATGTTGATACGCGATCAATTGCGCCGCGTAGGATAACCTACTATTAATTACGATTGTGAAAAAATCATCGCGGTCTGATATTACGTATGATTTAATATCTGTTGGCATGTCAATAAGCACTGTATTAACATCCGGTGTCATCGTCTGTTCCTCGCATACGATCAATCATCTGCTTTACAAATTCAATATCTTCACGTTTTACTTTCCGACTGGCATCAAAAAGCACTTTATAGTCCGGATTTTTATGTAGAAATTCCGCAAGTTCTCTGGCGTCATCATTCATATAGTAGTGTTCTTGTGGATCGCCATAATAAATGGATTTAGTATCCCGCCCCATTAAGTAATCCAATGACACGTTGAAGTAGTCCGCCAGGGCTTCCTGCATTTCAACTGATGGCATGCGCTTCCCTGTTTCAAGCATGCCGATGGTACCAGTAGAAACGTTTAGAGACTTTGCCAGTTTTGCCTGTGAAAGTCCTTTTTCTGTACGTAAATTATATAAGATATCTTTAAATTTCATGTTGGCCTCCATAGTTATCTATCGATAGCTTATACGCATTATATCACGTAAAGTTGATGTTTTGTTAAAAATTATCACTTAAAGTGTTGACACTCACTTAAAGTTGTTATATAGTGATACACGTAGCCGGCGGTTACGGCTGGTAACAAAAAAGAAAGGAGGTGGCAACGTGGATAGAGTCAAGATAGCAGAAACACTTCGCAGACTGCGAAGGGACCGAGGGGAGACGCAGGAAGAGCTTGCAGATGCGCTTGGTGTAACAGCTTCATCAATAGGCATGTATGAGACGGGGGAACGCATTCCGCGTGATGAAGTCAAAATAAAAATTGCCCAGCATTTCAATTTATCTGTAGGCGATATTTTTTTTGACTAAGGCGCTCACTTAAAGTTATATCTAATCAGGAGGACATGCACATGGAAACGACAGTATCAAAAGAATACTTAAAGTTTGCCCACCGGGTTGCATCCCGCATCTGCGCAGAACAGTGCGCTGCAGAAGGCTATCCGAGCCACGGCGAAAACTATGACATCCGAATGCAGGACGATGGTTGGTTGAATTATCTGCCGGCCTTTATGCGATGGGATCGGATAGCAGAGTAGAAAGAGAGGTGAAACAGATGAACGGGAAACTGATCCGCCAGAGGCGGAAAGAGATTGGAATGACGCTGAAAGAACTTGCGGATGCCGTCGGTGTCACGGAATCGACTATCAGCCGATACGAAACCGGCAAAATTCAATACGCGCCGATAGACACAGCCTTCCGGATGGCGGGTGCGCTGGAAGTGAAGGTTGATGACTTAGTTAGAAACCCGGCCGTAGAGTCGACTACGGCCAGTCCTAAAATGCATGCTTCAATCTGCATAGCGATCCCGCTGGACGCGTCAAATCTTTACATTTACAGCGACAAAGAATACTTCAAAGAGGCGGTAAATGGTACAGACATAAAACCCTTATGGGAATCCAAAGAAAGCGATAAAGTTACTGCTTTCGTAGGATATCGGTGATACTGGGCTCCGGCAAGAACACAGAACTTTGAAAATTGAGCTGGATCCGATTGTCATCCAACTCTTCCGGTTCTATTTCTTCCCAGCCATACGCTTCATACCGTAAGCATATGGCATCTATCACCCAGGAGTATTTAAGACACACGGCACGTGCATAATACATAGCTTTTTATCTCCCTTCTACAGACTTGGGCATGGCGGTGCCCTGTAAGGGGAGTATAGCACAAGAAAGGAAGGAAAGACCTATGAAAGAAAAAAATTACAAAACCGATGCGGAAGATCGAGAAGAAAAGACACAGCTTCTTATCAGTGTCATATTCGATTTAATGAGTTACACCGGTATGACAATTCGGGAACTTGATTCCGCATGCAAACGGATAAAAGACCACTTTGCCGATGAAGCAAGAATAATACGGTAAGGCTGGCCGAAGCCAGCCAACAGTTAATTCCGAGCCTTGCAAGCATGTTAATCACGCTTACGAACTCGGAAGACCCGTTTAATTATTAGGAGGGATCACAATGAGCACAGCAACAGACCACAGGAGGAAAGTCATCCGCGCCCTGAAAGCAGCAGCCGATGGGGCAGAGTTTATCACGGCGTCCGCCCTGGGGCGGGCAGTCGGGGATTCCAATTGCAGCAGGGTCAGACAGACCTACCTGTCTAATTTGACCTGTGTAAATGGCCGGCTTTACCTCATAACTGAGGTGGCCGACGAAATTATAAGGAGGGAGACGTTGAAATGAAAAAAGTAAAAACTGTTGTCTGCTACAGCGCAGCTGCGGCCGGCATGATGGCCATGGTTGGCAGCTTCGGGTTATGCGGGCTGCATGTAATCACTGGCCTGCAGTGCATCGGCATCGCCGGGATCGCAGCGGTGATTACCGCAGTAAGCATGGCGGAGGCAGAACCCGATGCCTAATAAAGAAGGAAAGCCGACAGAACAAACTGCCGGCCTCCACATAAAGCAAACTAATTATATCAAAGAAAGGAAGAAAAGACCATGAAAGATTTTAATTTGACTTTGAATCTGAAAATCAATGATGAATTTGTAAGAGCGCTGGAGCATCTGGCGCAGGTGATCGAAGCACTGCCGGTACAGGGCGCGGCGGCACCCGTACAGCCACAGGCGCCAGCACCGACACCGGAGCCTACACCTGCACAGACGCCAGAGCCTACACCGGAGCCTACGCCGGTACAGCAGCAGGTACAGACACCCGCACAGGCGACAGAACGGGCGCGGTATAGCCTTGACGACCTGGCGCGGAAAGCGCAGGTAATCATGGACGCGGGAAAGCTTAAGCCGTTGGAAGAGCTGCTGAAAAAGTACGGCGTTACGATGCTTCCGCAGCTTCCGCCGAATCGGTACGCGGCCTTCTACGCAGATATGGAGGGGCTGGCATGATGGTAGATCACAGCACAAGAGCACACGCCATCTGCAGCGCATCCGGGGCGCACCGGTGGTTACACTGCCCGCCGTCAGCTTTATTGGAAACCAAATTTCCGGACACCACAAGCGAAGCAGCCAAAGAAGGCACACTGGCACATGAAATGTGTGAGGCGAAACTTCGTAATTACTTTTTCACGAAGGAATTTTCAAAGCGGAAGCTGACGAACAGGTTAAAGAAGCTTAGTGCGGATCCGCTTTACCAGAAGGAAATGGACGGGCATACAGATGCCTATACGGACTTCGTAAAGCAGGCGGCACTGTGCTTTGAACATCAGCCTTCTGTACTGATTGAACAGAAGCTTGATCTGTCCAGCATCATTCCGGGCGGTTTTGGCACGGCGGACTGCATCTTGATCGGCGGCAACGTGCTCCACGTAATCGATTTTAAGTATGGAAAAGGCGTTCCGGTGGAAGCGGAAGGCAACCCCCAGATGCTGATTTATGCATGGGGCGCTTACTACCGGTATTCCCTGCTGTATCCGATTGATACCATCCGGGTCAGCATCGTACAGCCCCGGCTGGATATCTTTTCAACCTCAGAATATGACCTGGATACGGTCCGGACGTTTTCCGATTACGTCAGCCATCAGGCCGCCCTTGCCGTAAAAGGTGAAGGCGAATTTAAGGCCGGCGACTGGTGCCGGTTCTGCCGGGCACGGAAGACATGCCGGGCAAGGGCAGAAGAAAATGTAAAGCTGGCCGGATTCACGGAAAGAAAGCCGCCATTGATCACAAACACGGAAGTAGGTGAGTACCTCCGGATGGGCAAGGATGTTGCCCGCTGGCTGTCTGATCTGGAAGATTACGCCCTGACGGAGTGTTTAGCCGGCAGGGAAGTAGACGGCTGGAAGGCTGTGGAAGGCCGTAGCCGCCGGGATTGGGTGGACCAGGAAAAAGCCTTTGCGGCCATTATCGCGACTGGCATGCCGAAGGAAATGCTCTATGAAACAAGTCCGTTGTCCCTGGCAAAAATCGAGAAGCTTATGGGCAAAAAGGACTTTTCGGCCACCGTTGGAGACCTTATCGAGAAATCCCCCGGCAAGCCTACGCTTGTCCAGGAATCCGACAAGCGGCCGGCCATCAGCAACCAGGTAACTGCAAAAGAAGCATTTAAAAAGGAGAATTAAGCATGAACAACTACGGAACAAGAGTAACCACAGGAAAAGTAAGATTAAGCTTCGTACATCTGACAAAGCCGTACGCCTTTACGCTGGGCGCGGAAGAAAAGTACAGCGCTACGATTCTGGTGCCGAAGTCAGACGTTGAAACAAAAGCCCGGATTGATGCCGCCATTGAAGCGGCTAAGCAGCAGGGCGGCGCTGAGAAGTGGGGTGGTGTGATCCCGCCGGTAGTGCCGACACCGGTGTATGACGGGGATGGGGTCCGGCCGTCGGACGGTATGCCCTTCGGAGATGAATGTAAGGGCCATTGGGTATTTACCGCATCTTCCAAGGCCGATTACCCGCCGGAACTTGTAGATGCCGCGTTAAACCCGATCATCGACCCGACAGAGATCTATTCCGGTATCTACGCCAGAGTAAACGTGCAGTTTTTCCCGTATTCGTTTTCGGGTAAGAAGGGCATTGGCTGCGGCCTTGGCCCGGTACAGAAGTTAGAAGACGGTCCGGCATTAGGCGGTGGCGCGCCGAAAGCGTCTGACGTCTTCGGCGCGGCTGCACCGGCAGCATCCGGGGCGATTAACCCGATCACCGGCAAGCCGATGTAATTTCACAGGCAGGGAATTCCCTGCCTTACGGAGCGTAGCACAGTGGTAGCGCTGCGGAAGCATCCGCAAGTCCCCGGTTCGATTCCGGGCGCTCCGATTTCAAAAACAAGAAAGGAAGGAAAACACATGAAGCACTTAAGCATTGACATCGAGACGCGCTCCGGCGCGGATATCACAAAAACAGGATCTTACCGGTACGCGCAGGATCCGGATTTTCAGATTCTGCTGTTCGCATACAAAGTTGATTATGAAGACGTACAGATTATAGATTTCACGAATGGGGAAGCGCTTCCGGAAGAGATCCGGGCAGCGCTGGAAGATCCGGCAGTGATCAAGCACGCCTACAATGCCGCGTTCGAGTGGTACTGCTTAAACCATGCCGGGCTCCATACACCAATTGAGCAGTGGCGCTGCGCAATGTTTCATGCCATGTACTGCGCCATGCCGGCAGGACTTGCGGCCACAGGTACAGCAATCGGCCTTCCGGAAGACAAGAAAAAGTTATCCGTCGGCCGGGCGCTGATCAAATATTTTTGTACTCCACAGAGGGAAACCAAGAAATTCCACAAAAAATACCATGACCCGGCGGATGATCCGGGGCGTTGGAATCTGTTTAAGGATTACTGCAAGCAGGACGTAACCGCAGAATTTGAGATCCTGCAGCGGTTAAAAGCCTTCCCAATCCCGGATCTGGAAGAAAAACGATGGCAGCGGGATATCCTGCGCAATGCAAACGGTGTGCGGGTTGACCGGCAGTTAATCCGTGGAGCTTTAAGCATCAGCGCAGAAACGTCAGAACGGCTGTCGAAGCGGGCAAAAGAGTTGACCGGATTGGATAACCCGAACAGCCCCACGCAGCTAAAGCAGTGGATCACTGACCGGACCGGGCGGGAAATCACAGCGCTGCGGAAAGAAGATGTTACCCGGATGCTTGCCGGGGATATCCCGGATGATGTACGGGAAGTGCTGCATATCCGGCAGCAGGCCGGGAAAACATCCGTGAAAAAGTATGATGCGATGCGGGATACCATCGGCGAAGGCGACCGGATCCGCGGACTGCTGCAGTTCTACGGTGCCCCGCGAACCGGCAGATGGAGCGGGCGCCTCGTTCAAATGCAAAACCTCCATCGCAACTATTTAAACACCTTGGACGTAGCCAGAAAGATCACCAGACAGGGCAACGGCGAGGGTCTGGAACTAATTTATGGAAACGTGCCTGATACACTGGCCCAGCTGATCCGGACGGCTTTTATACCGTCAGAAGGGCGGCACTTCGTGGTTACGGACTTTTCGGCCATTGAAGCCCGCGTAATCGCCTGGCTGGCCGGTGAGACATGGGTGCAGGAAGTATTTGCAAACGGCGGGGATATCTACTGCGCTACAGCTTCCCAGATGTTCGGGGTGCCGGTGGAAAAGCATGGCATAAATGGGGATCTGCGCCAGAAGGGGAAAGTTGCCACCTTAGCCCTGGGTTATAACGGCGGACCCGGCGCGCTGATCCAGATGGGCGCCTTAGACATGGGTCTTAGGGAAGATGAACTTCCGGACATCGTCAGACGCTGGCGGCTGGCAAATCCGCATATCTGCAAGCTGTGGCGGGACATGGAGCAAGCAGCCATACACACGGTACAGACCGCAGAAGACACCTGCGTGCGGGGAATTACATTCCGATTGGAAGGAGATCTGATTTATGGCCTGACATTTCTGACCATGCAGCTGCCTTCCGGGCGCAAGCTGCATTACCAGGACCCGGTCATCAAGGAAGGGAAGTTCGGAAATCCAGCACTTTCCTACATGGGGCAAACCAACCATACATGGGTACGGACGGACACATACGGTGGAAGATTGTGCGAGAACTGTATACAAGGAATCGCCCGGGACTGCCTGGCGGAAGCTGTGGACAGGATGGAAGAAAAAGGCTGGGACATCGTGATGATGATCCATGACGAAGTTGTGATAGACGCCCCGCCAGAAGTCACGCTTGCAGAAGCCAACGCCATCATGGCGGAACCGATCGCATGGGCACCAGGGCTGATCCTGAAAGGGGACGGCTTTGAAGGGGAATACTACAGAAAGGAATAGCGATGGAACAAGATAAAAAGCTGCAGCTGTCCTTCGGGAACGGCAGGAAAAGTAAGAACTGGCCGACGGTAGAAATCACATGGTCTGCGTTTTGCGAAAAGCTCCGGATACCTGTCACGGGGGCGGAGACACAGGCCGAATATAGGAAGCTCAGCAAGGCCAAGCAGGACGATTTAAAAGACGTTGGGGGATTTGTCGGCGGAACCTTTTTAAACGCCCGCAGAAAGGCCTCAGAGGTCCAGGGGCGGGACCTGATCACACTGGACTTAGATAACCTGTCCGCCGGGGATACCGGACGTGTAATCGACAGTGTGAAGGCATTAGAGTGTGCTGCTGCAATCTACAGCACAAGAAAGCACTGCCCGGAACGCCCCAGGCTCCGGGTGATCCTTCCACTTGACCGGACAGCGACACCGGACGAATATGAGCCGGCAGCAAGGAAGGCGGCGGAGTGTATCGGGATCGCCCGCTGTGACCCGACGACATTCGAGGCGTCCCGGCTGATGTATTTCCCGTCGGTATCGAAAGACGCGGAATACATCTATGAAGTCCTCGACGGCCCTATGCTGGCATTGGACGGCCTGCTGCAGCAGTATGCTGACTGGAAGGACATGAAAAGTTGGCCACGGGTACCGGGGGAAGAGGCCGCCGAACGGCATAAGCTGGCAAAGCAGGAGGACCCAACGGCAAAGACCGGGATCATCGGCGCCTTCTGTCGGGAGTACACCGTGCCGGAGGCTATGGATAAATTCCTGCCAGGGGAGTACATCCCCACGGATGACCCGGCGCGGTACACCTACGCGGGCGGATCCACCACAGGCGGCGCGATTATCTACCAGGACGGGTTGTTTTTGTATTCCCACCATGCCACGGATCCCTGTTCCGGCCGTCTGGTCAATTCCTTCGACCTGGTACGGCTGCACAAGTTTAGTGACCGGGACACGGAAGCGGATCCAGCCACACCAATCAACCGGCTGCCGTCTTTTGAGGCCATGACCAAGCTGGCCCTGGCGGACGCGGCAGTTACGCACAGGCTGGCGCAGGAGCGGATGGAAGATGCGAAAAACGTGTTTTCCGATGACCCGACGCCACCGGCAGCAGATAACTACGACTGGATGCAGGACCTTGCGTTTGACAGTAAAGGCAACGCGCAAAAGACGGTCAATAATCTGGTGCTGATCTTAAAAAATGACGTCCGATTAAAGGACAAGATTGTCACGGATGAATTCGCCGGTTGTGGGCTTGTCACCGGCAGTATGCCGTGGGATCCCAGAGACGAACGCCGCCGGTGGTCCGACGCGGATGACGACGGCTGCTTGTGGTACATGGAGACCTATTACGGCATCGCCTCACGGGATAAGCAGTCCGCTGCCCTGTCAATTATCGGCCGGCAGAACGTCATCAATGAAGTCCGGGACTACTTAGAGGGACTTACCTGGGACGGTGTGAAACGGCTGGATACGCTGTTTTCTGACTACCTGGGGGCGGCGGATACAGCCTACACCCGGGCAGTCGCCAGGAAGAGCCTATGCGCTGCTGTAGCCCGGGCAATGTTCGCAGGGACGAAATACGATTACATGCCAATCCTTACCGGGCCGCAGGGCATAGGCAAATCAACACTGCTTGCCATTCTCGGGAAAGACTGGTTTTCAGATTCTCTGGCCACCTTCGAAGGCAAGGACGCAGCGGAGATGCTGCAGGGGACGTGGATCAATGAAATCGGGGAACTCACCGCAATGAGTAAGAAGGATACCAACGCAGTCAAACAGTTCTTATCCAAGCGGTCCGATATCTACCGGGCGGCCTACGGCCGGCGGACAGAAGAGCATCCCAGGCAATGCGTGTTTTTCGGCACATCCAACGACTCCGAGTTTTTAAAGGACATGACGGGTAACCGCCGGTTCTGGCCGGTGGATGTGGGCCTGCACTTACCGAAAAAGGACGTTTGGAAGGACCTGCCTGGGGAAGTCGATCAGATATGGGCAGAGGCTAAAGCACATTGGCAGATTGGGGAGAAGCTTTATATGGATGGAGAACTTGCAGCACTTGCTGCGGAAGCACAGGAAGACCACCGGGAGGTCAGCGGACTGGAAGGCTTAATCTATGATTTCCTGAAAACAGAAGTCCCGGAAAACTGGGACCACATGGATATCCAGGCGCGGCGGATGTACTTAAATGGGAATACCCGTGTGGAACATAAACGGCCACTGGATAAGGTCTGTGCAATGGAGATCTGGGTGGAATGCCTGGGGAATCCACCGGGCCGGATCGACAAGCGGGACAGCCGGGAAATCAATGCGATATTAGAGCACGCAGAAGGGTGGCAACGGTTGGATACGGCGCGAAGATTCGGACCGTATGGAATGCAAAGAGGATATAAAAAGCTGTCAACATTCTTGACTACATTGTGAATTGAGAATGTTGACAAAAATGGCGGAACCCTTGAAAATACTGGATTTTGCAAAAAAGAATGTTGACGAAATGTTGACAAAATGTAGTCAGTAAAATTGGAGAGAATGTAGTCAATGTTGACAGAATGTTGACAAAATGTAGTCAACTGAAACCATTGAAAACACTGGGATAGAAGCGCTTTGACTACAAAAACTACATTATTTTCTATAGAAGTATAAAAATTAGGTAATTTAGGCATGTATATACCCGCCTATCCCGCCTAATTTACGCCTACATACGCGTGCGCGCGAGAAAATGTCGTTTTTTGGAGGTTTGTATGAGGGAAAGAGATGTTGAGCGGTTACTTGTGGATGCCGTGAAGAGCGCCGGCGGGAAGGCATATAAATTTGTTTCCCCTGGCAACGCAGGGGGTGCCGGACCGGGTGGTTTGTTTACCCGGTGGGCGGGTGGTGTTTGCGGAATTGAAAGCGAAGGGCGGCAGGCTGTCAAAGATCCAGCGAGCGCAGATACGCCTGCTGCGTCAGATGGGTCAGGCCGTGGAAGTGGTGACCGGCCCGGACGGAGTACGCGCCTTCCGGGAAAAATATTTAGTGAAAGGTGGTGATGAAAATGAAGTTTAAACCCCATGCCTATCAGCAGACTTGTATCGACAGAATCTTGAATACTCCAAAACTCGGGCTGTTCCTTGATATGGGGTTAGGTTAGGAAAAACAATTACAACCCTGACCGCGGTAAAGATCCTGCACCTTGACATGTTTGCCGTTCGGAAAGTGCTTGTCATCGCGCCGAAGAAAGTGGCGGAAGGAACCTGGTCTAAGGAATGCGAAAAGTGGGATCACACACGGATGCTTCGGGTATCCCTGGTACTAGGATCCCAGAAGCAGCGGGAGGCGGCATTACACACGCCTGCGGATATTTATATCACGAATAGGGAAAACGTTGTGTGGCTGGTAAACCGGTACAAAAACACCTGGCCCTTTGACATGGTGGTGATTGACGAATCCAGTTCCTTCAAGTCTCATTCCGCGAAGCGGTTTAAGGCGCTGGCGGCTGTCATGCCCCACGTGGCCCGTGCCGTGCTTCTGACCGGAACACCATCCCCTAACAGCTTACAGGACTTGTGGAGCCAGATTTATTTGCTTGACGGCGGCGCCCGGCTGGAAGACCGGTTTACAAAATTCAGAAGCCGGTACTTTGATCCGGCTTTAGTCGTCAACCACATCCCCTACAGTTACACGGCAAAGCCTGGGGCAGAAAAGGCCATCATGGATAAAATCGCGGATATCTGCGTCAGCATGAAGGCGGAGGATTACTTGGAGCTTCCGGAAATTATCTATGACGATATCCCCGTGGAGTTGACGCCGACCGCCAGGAAGAACTACAAAGCCCTGGAGCGGCAGATGGTTCTGGAGCTGTCAAACGGGGAGGACATTACAGCGACAAGCGCAGCGGCGCTGTCAAACAAACTGCTGCAGCTGTCAAACGGGGCAGTCTACGATGCGGAAGGCAAGTGGCATGAAGTCCACAACTGTAAGATTGATGCTTTCATGGAGATTGTGGAGTCCTTAAAAAGGTCCGGGCAGTCTGCGCTGGTGTTCTATCAATTCCGTAGCGATCTTGCCCGCCTGACGTACCAGATCGAGCAGAAAAAGGATTTTAAGTGGTCCGTGCTTAGTTCTCCGGCTGATGAAGAAAATTGGAATTGCGGGCGGCTGGATGTGTTATTCGCCCATCCTGCTTCTGCGGCCTACGGGTTAAATCTGCAGCAGGGAGGCCATCATGTGATCTGGTTCGGCTTAACTTGGAACTATGAACAGTATGTACAGGCAAATGCCCGGCTGTATCGGCAGGGGCAGGAGCATCCGGTGATGGTGCATCACTTAATTTGTACCGGCACCCGGGACGCTGATGTGATCCGGGCACTTGGAAAAAAAGACGACATGCAGCAGTACGTGCTGCAGAGCCTGAAGGAACGTATCAAGAAGGTAAAGGAGGAACTATGAAATACGAGAGAGGGAAGATCTACGAGATCCGGGTAAAAATCAGCATGCTTGATGGTGGAATTTTTATCCTGAGTCCCATGTGGGGGCAGTCACCTGAATACGTCTGGACGGAATTCCGGCGGTATGTGTTTTTAGGGGAGAATGGACACGGCGTCCATTTCTTCCAGCAGCTTCGGCGGAATAAAGACTGGTCACGGCCGGTGATCAGCTTTACCAAACCAGACATGCGCCAGCTGGAAGAAGAAAAACTGATTTGCAAAGGAGGAAAAAGATGACTAATTATTACGATACTTATGATGCAGCGCAGACGGTGTACCGGTTTATGTACAACTGTATGTTTAACAAGGGTTCGGCGGAATATGTTTGGTTTAGTGAGCGATCCGCCGAAGGTAAGAAGCTTAGCGAAGACACAAACATTGAGAAGCTTATGGTGGAATATGTAATGTGGGGCGCAAGGAGGTTTTTATGACTGAGAGAGAAAAAATTCTGGAAGATGCGAAAAAGATCATTTGTGAAGACAGGAATGAGCAGTACGGAGAGCCGGAAGATAACTTTGCCTGCATCGCTGCGCTGTGGACCGACTATATCGGTGTTGAACTGGACAGCTATGATGTCTGCATGTTGATGGTGCTTTTCAAGCTCGCCAGGCTGATGTCAGGGAAGTACAAGCGGGATTCCCTGGTGGATCTGATCGGGTATGCGGCATGTGCTGCCGAAGGGAGGAAAGAAAATGAGAGCGATTGATGCAGATGACTTACTGGAAGTAGTAAAACATTTAGAGCAGACAAGCGGAGAGTACGCAGATAGTTTTGTAAATGCCGCGGGGCATCGGTCAATTGAGCTTGACAGACTGAAGGACTATATCAATAACGCTGAAACACTCAATTGCCCTGTTTGTGGCGCAAAAATGACAGGAGGAAAGCATGAATAACAGTGAATTGATCGGGAATCTGCAGGAGGTGCTGGACGAGTTGTCCAGCCCTATCCTGACGTACAGCCCGGGCCATATCGAAGCTGTGCGGATCGCCATTGACCGGATCCGGGCAGAGGGGAAAGAAACAGCGGAACTGAAAAATGAAATTGCGGAATTAAAAAAGCAGGTACAGAGCCATGAATAGCCGGGAGTATTTGAAACAGCTGCAGCTGCTGGATGTGAAAATTAACCAGAAGCTGGAAGAGGCGTACAACTTGAAGTTGTTGGCAGAAAGCACCGGATCCATTGCGCCGGATCCGGACAAGGTGCAGACGTCGGTGTCCGGGGACAAGATGGCCGGTATGGTGGCGAAGTATGTAGATCTGGAGCAGCGGATTAATGAGATGGTGGATCATTATGCCTACATGCGTGACCGGATTATCGATCAGATCCACGAACTGACGGATCCGCGGTTTATCCGGCTGCTTTACCTGCATTATGTCCCAGACGTGCAGCAGCATCGCGTAAAACGCCTGGAAGAAATTGCGTGCATCATGACAAGGGCAGACGGGAGCCCATATAGCTATGATCACATCAAGCGGTTACATGGATGGGCACTGCAGGCATTTCAAAAAATTTTAGATAATTCTTGAAATGCCCTATGAATGCCACCTTTACCTGCTGTATAGTGTAGGAGTAGAAATTGACGCGGGCCGCAAGGTCTGGTACCTCATTTTGATTTACCTCCTTCGGCCGCGCCTCGATTTGTTTGCTAAACAGTTGCTTGAGGATATTCTCAAGCGTGTTTCATTTTCTTTCCTTTCTTGAATACGCGCCGGTTGGAGGTGGCCGGCGCGAAAAGACAACAATGGCCGTCTGTGTCCAGTGCAAGGACACGGGCGGCTTTTTATATGACTGAGGGGGTGGGCCTACGGCAAAGCAAGCAAAGCAGGGCAAGTATAAGCGCTGGATCACTCCGGAAGGTCTGCTTCGAATAGAAGGATGGGCAAGGGACGGACTAACGGATCAGCAGCTTGCGGATCAGATGGGAATTAGTACCACGTCGCTGTACGTTTGGAAAAATAAATATCCCGCCTTTGCGAAAGCCCTGGAGCAGGGCAAGGATGTGGTAGACCGTAAAGTAGAAAACGCTCTGCTGAAAAAAGCACTGCAAGGGAATGTAACGGCACAGATTTTTTGGCTAAAGAACCGCAAGCCGGAAGAATGGCGAGACAGAACTGAAAAGAATACCGCGATGGATGCCGAAGAACAGCGGGCACGGATTGAGAAGCTAAAGGCCGATACAGCCGTAGCGAAGGCAAAGACCGAAGCGCCGGAAGAGGCTGCAGACGATGGATTCTTGGAAGCCCTAAAGGGATCCGCTGCGGAGGACTGGAACGATGCCGAAGAAGACTAGAGCCGTATTCCATTTCAAGCCGTTCTCAAAAAAGCAGCGCATGATTCTAAACTGGTGGACAGAAACGTCCCCGGTGCAGGATATGGACGGCATCATAGCCGACGGGGCTATCCGGTCCGGAAAGACGGTCTGCATGTCGCTCTCCTTTATCCTGTGGGCAATGGAGAACTTCCATAACGAGAACTTCGGAATGTGTGGCAAGACGATCGGGTCTTTCCGCAGAAATGTGCTGTTTTGGCTGAAATTGATGCTAAAAAGCCGCGGGTATGCCGTGACAGACCATCGGGCGGATAACCTTGTGGTTGTACAGAGAAATGGCGTTGAAAATTACTTTTACATTTTCGGCGGCAAGGATGAACGGTCACAGGATCTGATCCAGGGAATCACGCTGGCAGGTGTGTTTTTTGACGAAGTGGCCTTGATGCCGGAATCCTTTGTCAATCAGGCAACCGGCCGATGTTCCGTAGATGGGTCAAAGTTCTGGTTTAATTGCAACCCCGCGGGGCCGTTTCACTGGTTCAAAAAGAACTGGATTGATGAACGAAACAGAAAGCGGCTTCTGTACCTGCATTTCACCATGGACGACAACCTAAGCCTGTCAGAGCGAGTAAAAGAGCGATACCGCGGCATGTATTCCGGTGTGTTCTACAAGCGCTATATTCTAGGGCTTTGGTGCATGGCGGAGGGCGTGATCTACGACATGTTTGACGCAGCAAAACACGTGATTTCATCGGTTTCCGGCGCGGCGGCGCCATACCGATACGTCAGCTGCGACTATGGTACACAAAATGCCACCGTATTCCTTCTGTGGGAAAAGCATGGGGCGGACTGGATCTGCTGCCGGGAGTACTACTATTCCGGCCGGGAGGAAGGCAGACAGCGGACCGATACCGAGTATGCCGATGATCTGCAGGCGTGGCTTGACGGGGTCCATCCGAAAGCAGTAGTTGTGGATCCTTCGGCGGCCAGTTTTATCGCAGAGCTTAAAAAGCGCGGATACAAGGTTCGGAAAGCAAAAAATGACGTATTGGACGGCATCCGCGTAGTCAGCACATGGCTAAACGGTGGGCATCTGAAAATCACGGGCTGCTGCCAGCACACGATAGAGGAGTTTGCATCCTATGTCTGGGATGAAAAAGCGGCAGACCGCGGCGAAGACAGGCCGGTGAAGGAATCAGACCATTGTCTCGATGCCTTGCGGTATTTTGTATACACAATTCTGTACAAGAATAAAGTGAAGATTAAGACCTTCCGAGGGGGTATTTGATGCATAAAACAAAAAGACCCTATCTACTGCCGGAACCGTTAACCTGTGATCCGGCGGAGGTAGCAAACGGGGTTAGCTTAACGCTGGCGGAAGCGTTCGTAGATAAACACGAACAAAAAGCAAGACGCTACGATTACATGGAAGCCCTGTACAAAGGCTTCCATGATGTCTATAAGCAGCCGGAAAAAGAGGACTGGAAGCCGGATAACAGGTTGGCGGTCAACTTTCCGCGCTACATCACACAAACATTTACCGGATACGGCTACGGGATCCCGATTAAAGAGACTCATCCGGATGAATCCGTGAATGACTCCATCCGGGCATTTTGCGATGCCAATGACATGACAGACCATGAAGCGGAGCTAATCACGAAGTGCTGCATTTATGGCCACGCATGGGAGTACATTTACCAGGATGAAAGCGCGCAGACCAGAGTAACGGAATGCACGCCGAAAGAGCTGTTTGTTGTTTATGATGACACCATGTCAAAACGGGCGCTGTTCGCTGTACGGTATGGCCGGCACAGTATTGATGGCAGACAGCAGGGCGCGCTGTATGGGGAGATCCTTACCCGGGCAGAGATTATCCGGTTTGACGGCAGGAAGCAGACCGAACGGATCCCGAACCCATACGGATATATCCCCTGTGTGGAATGGCGCCTGAATGACGAACGTATGGGGCTGTATGAGGCCGTAGCCGGGCTTGTGGAAGCTTATAACCATACATTGGGCGAGAAGGCGAACGACGTGGACGCCTTCGCGGAAGCGTATCTCGCTATTCTGGGCGCAGAAGTTGATGATGATGGGCTGTATAAGATCCGGGATAACCGGATTATCAACCTGTACGGTACCGATGACGCAAAAGACATCCTGGTGCAGTTTTTGCAGAAGCCTACAGCCGACGGCACCCAGGAAAATTTATTGAACCGGCTGGAAAATCTGATTTATCAGACTTCCATGGTGGCAAACATTTCCGATGAAGCCTTTGGAAATGCCACATCCGGAACGGCGCTGGCCTACAAGCTGCAGGCCATGAGTAATCTTGCGCTGACGTTTGACCGGAAGATCACGAAAAGCATCAAGAAGCGCTATAAAATCTGGGCAAGCCTTGGCACGAATACACCGGATCCGGATGCCTGGAAAGAGATTGACATAAAAATGACTCGGAATCTTCCGAAGAACCTGGCGGAAGAGGCACAGACCGCGGCGCAGCTGTCCGGGGTTGTCAGTCAGGAAACACAGTTATCTGTGCTTTCCATCGTTCAGGACCCGAAAGAGGAGATTGAACGGATGGAAGAGGAATCAGAGTCTGCGCAGAGTAAGACGTTGGATCTGTGGGCGCAGAGGCAGCAGGTAGGTGAAGCAGATGAACAGTCTGGAGTATTGGCGAAAGCGGGAGACAGAAGCGAAAAAGAAGTACATAACCGATGAAAATGCATACGCAAAAGAAATACAGGATATGTATCTTCGGACGCTGGACCGTGTGCAAAAAGAAATAGACAGCTTCTACACGCGTTATGCGGCGAAAGAGGGAATCACTATCGCTGACGCGAAAAAACGCGCAGATAAGCTGGATATGGAAGCCTACGCGGCAAAGGCAAAGAGATATGTAAAGAATCGGGACTTTTCCAAGCAGGCCAACGAGGAAATGCGTCTGTATAACTTGACTATGAAGGTGAACCGGCTAGAGCTTCTGAAAGCAAATATCGGATTGGAATTGGTGCAGCAGTCTGAAGACCTGCAGCAATTCCTAGATGAGAAGCTGACCGGGCGGACGATGGAAGAACTGCAGCGTCAGGCCGGAATCCTCGGGGAAAGTATCAGCGATGAGGCGAAGGTTGCAAAACGTATTGTAAATGCATCTTTCCACAATGCCACCTTTTCCGAACGGATTTGGCAGAATCATACGCTGCTAAAAGCAGATCTTGCCAAACAGTTAGAGATTGGTCTGATCCAAGGCAAGCATCCGACAGTGCTGGCCAGGGACCTTAGAAAGACCTGGGACGTCTCACAGTACCAGGCGCTGCGCTTAATGCGTACAGAGCTTGCCCGAGTGCAGATAGACGCACAGATGCAATCCTATGACAACGCCGGGGTTACGGAATACACTTATATCACCTGTGGATTCGGTGATGCCTGCCCCGTCTGCCGGGCGCTGGATGGCCAGCACTTTAAGACATCGGACATGCTTCCGGGGGAGAACGCCCCACCGATGCATCCGAATTGTCACTGCAGCACAGCGGCTTACGCGGATCGGAACAGAATTGATTGGCTGAAAGAGAGGAAATACAGATGAAAGAATTAAGAGAGACCATTGAAGACATGAGCAGCCCAGATTACACAAGACGCATGGCAGCGGAATACGAACAGCTGAAAATCCGTTTTTTGAAGCTGAAGAAAATGCTTGAAGAATGGGATTATGAAACCCTTCCATTTACGCCGAACTGCCCTAGAGGTCTGTACAATCTGCAGATCCGTGCCATGACGGATTACCTGGCGGTGCTGGAAGCGCGTGCCGTGATAGAAGGCATTACGCTGAGTGTGTAAGCCATGGGGAAAGGAACCAATCCGAGAGTAGGAGGTAAACATGATAAACGTATCCATGGATTCACTGCCGGAAGAAAACAAAAACGTTATTGCACACTTCAAGAACCCTTCGATGCCGTCAATTGCTGTGACGGCAGACGCCGCAATAAAAATAGCGTCGGTGCGGGAAGGGTTTTCAGAAACAGATGTCTTCCTTGAAATGCTAGGTTTTGACCAGGCGGACATCAGGAGAATTAAAGCACAGGAACAGCGGACGCGGGGAATCGCGCTGCTGAATGAGGAAATTGCATAGATGGCAAAAAAAGAAAGCTACAAAGAATTTGTTGAAAAGTTCAAGCCAAAAAAGACAACAGACGATTGCTATACGCCTGATTTGATCTATGAGGCAGTGGCCGGATATGTGGCAGATCACTACGGGCTTGACCGGAATAATTTTATACGTCCGTTCTGGCCGGGCGGAGATTATGAAAAAGAAGACTACACAGGGAAAATCGTTGTTGATAATCCGCCGTTTTCAATTCTTGCAAAAATAAGAAGGTTTTATCTGGAAAACGGAATAAAATATTTCCTTTTCGCTCCATCGCTAACGATATTTTCCTCCGCGATTGAAGACACAGCGGTTTTTGCCGGAGGGAAATTAGAATACGAAAACGGTGCAAAGGTAAGAACGGCATTTTGTACAAATTTAG
>OCVV011140106.1_pt1 | contig 21386 bp, 23 predicted proteins | sample 1539721 | NCBI WGS metagenome assembly OCVV01 (sample SAMN02144230, study PRJEB22623) | gut metagenome | biome: sheep rumen | host: Ovis aries | place: New Zealand
GGGTGTGCTCCGAATCTTGGAGGCCGTGCGCCAGCTGGGCATGACGGAGACCTGCCGCATCTATCAGGCATCCACCTCAGAGCTTTATGGCAAGGTTGAGGAGGTGCCTCAGAACGAGAATACACCTTTCCATCCCTATAGCCCCTATGCGGTGGCAAAGCAGTATGGTTTCTGGATTGTCAAGGAGTACCGTGAGGCCTACAATATGTATTGCTGCTCAGGTATTCTGTTCAACCACGAGAGTGAGCGCCGTGGCGAGACCTTCGTCACCCGTAAGATCACCCTCGCTGCTGCCCGCATCAGCCAGGGCTTGCAGGACTGCCTCTACCTGGGCAATATGGACAGCCTCCGCGACTGGGGCTATGCCAAGGACTATGTAGAGTGCATGTGGCTCATTCTCCAGCAGGACAAACCTGAGGACTTCGTCATCGCCACCGGTGTACAGCACAGTGTTCGTGAGTTCACCGAGCTCGCTTTCAAGCATGCCGGCATCGAGCTCGAATTCCGTGGCGAAGGTCTTGACGAAGTTGGCGTTGTCAAGAGCATCGACAGCACTCAACACGCATCACTCAACACTCAACTAACCCCTGGCGACACAGTCGTAAGGGTTTCCCCGGACTTCTATCGCCCAACTGATGTGGTAAATCTGTGGGGCGACCCCACCAAGGCCAAGGCCAAGTTAGGCTGGAATCCCAACAAGACCTCATTCGAGGAACTGGTAAAGATTATGGTGGAGCATGATATCGCCAAGGTAGCCGCAGAGGGCGCCGCCGCCAAAGTGCGTACGAACTTAGCTGAATACCTCGAAAAGGGTATCGTAAAGTAGAAAAATACTCTATTTTGGGATATTGTTCGTATATCGTAGGAAAGGCGTAGGGAAATGGTAGGAGAGGCGTAGGAATATCCAAGCGATATGCTCGATATAGAATATGAACTCTTAATCCTTGCAGGTTCCGAATAAAAAGCTCATTTTGGCGACAGAAAAGTCAAGAAAGGAGAAAAACAGAATAAGTTAGGGAAATAGTACAGATTAAAGAAGGTTTAGTTCGACGACCGATAAGGTATGTCAACCGGCTTATGACTTTTTGATATGCGAAAAGCGTTTTATGAATATTACGGATTGTCCAAAGACGAGTATGAAAAGCTTTGGAACAATGCTTTAGTAGTATTTGATACTAATGTCCTGTTGTCTTTATATAGACTACAGCTTGATGCCAGAGCGGATATGTTATCTGCGATGAAAGGCTTTAAAGACCATCTATGGATACCTTTTCAGGTGGGATATGAATATCATGAAAGGCGTTTAGAAGAAGCACTCAGACCAATAGAATCTCTACGTTCGCTTAATTGCAGGGTAGCTGCCTTTGCAAAGGAGATAGAAGATGATTATGGTAAGAATCCCTACATAAAGGATTTTAAGATGATTAACCGTGCATTGAAGTCTTTGGGTGATAAAATTAGCAAGCAATTGGATGATAGCCTAAGTGAATGCCCCAACTTCATGCGTGAAGATACCATATTGTCTGAATTGACTAAACTATATGAAGGTAAAGTAGGAGATAAATATAGCGACGAACGTTTGAAAGAGATTTTTACGATAGGTGAAGAAAGATACAATAAGAAAGTTCCACCAGGATATAAGGATACAAACAAGAAAACGGGCGACAGACACCGTTTTGGTGATTTGATAATCTGGCTCCAAATTCTTGAAAAGTCAAAAAAAGATGGTTGTGACATTATATTTGTGACCGATGATAAGAAAGAAGACTGGTGGCAGTTGCATAATGGAGACAAAATTGGCCCACGTCGTGAATTAATTATAGAGTTCAGGAAGGAAACAGGCAATCACCTTATAGGGTTTTATACCCCGGACAGATTCTTGTCTGTAGCTAACGAAAGAAAGACAGTTTCTGTTAAGAAGAAAACAATTGAGGAAATAAAGTATTCCGATATCATTGGAGTCGGATTGAAGTCACTCCTTGGTGAAAGCACTGTTCCCGGTCAGGTATCAATGGGATGTCTTTTGGCTTCTCCATATGGTGTCCTTGGAGAGTCTGAAAAGGGTAATATATCTTTTATGTCACGGTTAGACAATGAGAGAATTTCACTCACAGGAGCAGTCTCAACTACTTTCCCAAATACAATGGGTGTATTTGGCTCATCAGCGATCAATCCAAAAACTATAAAACCAGGTAAGTTAGAAACACAATCTTCTATTTCTGAGGCGGAAGCCTTGCCAACAGGAGATGGACTTTCAAGTACATTCGATGCTGACAAAGTTATAGAGAAAGAGGATAATTCAAAAGAAAACGAATAGGACTATGGTTTATTGTATATCTTATGACCTGCGCAAGCCAGGCCGTGATTATGAATCTTTGTATGACGCTATCAAGGCTTTTGGAGTTTGGTGGCATCAAACTGGATCTGTATGGCTGATAGTAACCAAAGAAGATGCGGTAAAGATACGCGAGAAACTGACAGCCCAAATGGATTCCAATGATAAACTGTTCGTTGTGGCATTGCAGCGAGAATGGGCAGGTGCAGGATTTAGTCAAAAGGAATATGATTGGCTGAAATCAATTCCTGATACAGAATGGGAATAAATATGCGGCTTTACCACATCAGAACTTAAGATTGGTTAATTCAATAATATCATACATATATATTAATCCGCCCGGGATTAACATATAAATATACTGTCGAAAGGCAGTTGTTAACAACAAATTTTTACCGAAGGGCAGGAATCTGAGGGTTCCTACAAGCTCCAAGGACCTGCCCTTTAATTTTGATGATTTAAACTTTAAATATGAATATACTTTTAACAGGTGGTGCTGGTTATATCGGTAGTCACACTATCATAGAGCTTGACAAGGCTGGTCACAGCGTTGTAGTTGTGGACAACCTTGTGAATAGTAATCCTGAATCATTGCGACGTGTCGCAAAGATTATTGGCAAGGAGATTCCTTTCTATGAAGTGGATGTTCGCGATAAGGATGCGCTTTCTAAGGTGTTTGATGAGAATAAATTTGATGCAGTTATCCATTTTGCGGGATTGAAGGCTGTCGGCGAATCCGTTGCAAAACCTTTGGAATACTATCACAACAACATGACGGGCACCTTTGTGCTACTTGACGTGATGCGCCATCATGGATGTAAGAACATTATCTTTAGTAGCTCTGCTACGGTATATGGTGATCCTGCAATTATTCCTATAACAGAAGAATGCCCGAAGGGACATTGTACTAACCCCTATGGGCAGACCAAAAGTATGCTCGAAGAGGTATTGATGGATGTGCAGAAAGCTGACCCAGAATGGAATGTTGTTCTTCTTCGTTATTTCAATCCTATTGGAGCACACCAGAGTGGTATGATTGGTGAGAATCCTAATGGTATTCCCAACAATTTAATGCCATATATCACCCAAACTGCTGTTGGTATTCGTAAAGAACTTGGTGTCTTTGGTAATGACTACGATACTCCAGACGGTACTGGCGTCAGAGACTATATCCATGTCTGCGATTTGGCTTCAGGCCATGTTGCTGCGTTAAAAGCTATCGAGCGCAAATGCGGGTTAGGTATATACAACCTTGGTACTGGTCATGGATATAGTGTCCTTGATGTGGTAAATGCCTTTATGAAAGCCAATGGAGTCAATGTTCCATATGTTATCAAACCACGCAGACCAGGTGATATAGCTACCTGCTATTGCAATCCAGCAAAAGCTAAGGCTGAACTTGGTTGGGTGGCACAATACGGCATCGAAGAAATGTGTCGTGATAGTTGGAATTGGCAGAAAAAGAATCCGGAAGGTTATAAAAAATAGAATAAAAATGAAAATTATTGCACATCGTGGATTCTGGAAAACAGAATCTGAGAAGAATACAAAGAAAGCAATAGAACGTGCCATTGAAAATGGCTTTGGTTTTGAAACAGACTTTCGTGATTGCGGAGGAGAAATTCTGATTTCCCATAACCCTCCAAAGGGTAATGAGATGACAGCAGATGAAGTTTTCAAGATGTATCAAGCTGCAGGTTCACAAACTCCTTTAGCACTGAATATTAAGGCTGACGGTTTACAGGAGATGATGGGAGATTTATTGAAGAAGTATAATATAGAGAATTATTTCTTTTTCGATATGTCTGTTTGCGATACAGTAATTTATGTAGATGAGAATTTGAAGATTGCATCACGCTTGTCTGAATTTGAAACAGAAATGCCTTTCTATAAGGATAGTTCTACTGTCTGGATAGACTATTTCAATTCTGATGGTCCCACTATTCAGAAAGTAAAAGAAACTTTGAAAGATGGAAAAATTGCCTGCGTGGTTTCTCCAGAATTACATAAACGAGAGTATGACAACATGTGGGAGCAACTGAAACCGATGACAGAAGAGGAGAAACTCTATCTCTGTACAGATTATCCAGATAAAGCAAAAGAATATTTTAAAGTTTAATGATATGTCCAAGATTAAAGCAGTAATTTTTGATATGGACGGAGTGCTGATTGATGCAAAAGACTGGCATTATGAGGCATTAAATAGAGCATTAGCTTTGTTTGGATTCTCCATATCACGCTATGACCATTTGGTCACATTTGATGGATTGCCTACGTCAAGAAAACTTGATATGCTCTCCGTTGAAAGAGGCCTGCCCCGAAGTCTGCATACTTTTATTAACGAGATGAAGCAGCACTACACGATGGAGTATGTATTTACACGTTGTAAGCCCAAGTTTATTCATCAATATGCATTATCTCGATTGAAAGCAGAAGGCTATCATCTCGCAGTTGCATCTAATTCCATCCGTAATTCTGTAGATATGATGATGGAAAAGGCTGATTTAGACAAGTATCTGGACTTTAAGCTCTCAAATCAAGACGTGACGAAAGCGAAACCAGATCCGGAAATATATCAAGTTGCAATAAGTAGACTGGGTCTTAAACCCGAAGAGTGTCTGATTGCAGAAGATAATCAAAATGGTATAAAGGCCGCATTAGCAAGTGGTGCGCATCTTTTTAAGGTTGATACTGTTAATGATGTAACCTACAGCAAGCTGATGACAAGAATCAAAGAAATAGAAGGAGGGGCGCAATGAATATAATTGTTTTAATGGCAGGTCCAAGTAAGAACTTTGAAGACCAAGGATACGTTTATCCTAAATATTTGCTTGAGATGAATGGTGAACCTATTATTCAGAGAGTAGTAGATGGGCTTAAACCTCTAAATGCAAATGTCTCTTTTGTGATTCGCAAAGAAGATGATGATAAGGCCTATATTGCTTCAACTCTTCAAATTCTTTCACCAGGTTGTTCTATTAACAAGGTTGGAGAAGAAACACAAGGTGCAGTATGCTCAGCATTGTTTGCTATTGATAGCATCAATAATGATGATGAACTTATAATCCTGAATGGAGATCAGCTTATCAAAAAAGGTTTGCCAGAGGCTATTGAAGAGTTTAGAAAGAAAGAATACACAGGTGGTGTCATAGTCTTCCGCTCTGTTCATCCTCGTTGGAGCTATGTAGCTCTAGATGAAAATGGACTTGTTAACGAAACAAGTGAAAAACGTCCTATTTCCAATATGGCTACAGCAGGTTGTTATTATTTCCGCCATGGAAAAGATTTCGTCAATGCTGCTTTCAATACTATAAGGAAGGATGTAAATTATGGCGGTAAGTATTATATTTGCTCAACTTATAACGAGTTAATATTGAATCAACAAAAGGTAGGTGTATATGAGATTAACAAAAAGGATTATATATCTTTTGCAACGCCACAGATGTATGAGAATTATTTGAATCATAAAAAAGAAGATTAAATCATGATAAACATTGTTATACCAATGGCAGGAGCAGGTAGTCGCTTTGCCAAGGCTGGATACAAGAAGCCAAAACCATTTATTGATGTTATGGGCAAACCTATGATTTGCCATGTGTTGGACAATCTTAACATGTCTGATGCAAAGTTTATCCTGTTGGCCCGTAAGGAACATTATGAGAATGAACCTGAAACCATACAGTGGATTAAAGAAAATTACAACGTAGAGTTTGTACTGATAGATAAGTTAACGGAAGGTGCTGCTTGTACAGTTCTGCATGCTCACCGTCTGATTAATAACGATACACCTCTGCTTATTGCCAATTCAGATCAGATAGTTGATATGAATATAGCAGACTATGTAAACGACTCGAAAGCACGCAAGTTGGACGGGTCTGTCCTTTGTTTCATTGATCCAGAATTAAACCCGAAGTGGAGCTTTGCAAAACTTGACAATGCTGGATTCATTACAGAAATAAAAGAGAAACAACCTATCTCAGATGAGGCAACAGTAGGCATCTACTATTTTGAGAAGGGGTCTTCATTTGTAGAGAATGCTATTGATATGTTTGTTCGCAATGAGCGCGTAAACAATGAGTTCTATGTGGCACCTGTTTATAATTATGCTATAGAACGTGGTGAGAAGTTCGGTATTTTCAATATTGACTTCGCTGCTATGCATGGAACAGGAACCCCTGAGGATTTGGATAAATATATTGCATTTAAGACTAAACAGAAATGAAGACTGCAAAGCTGAAAGATATGGTAAAAGGATGGTTCGTAGGTAACTTCGAGCCAACCCTTCTCCGTACTAACGATGTGGAAGTTGCGGTAAAGAGTTACAAAAAAGGTGATTATGAAGAAAAGCATTATCACAAGATAGCTACTGAACTTACTGTAATAACCAGGGGTCGCGTGAAAATGAATGGTATTGAATATAAGGAAGGCGACATCATTGTGATGGAACCTAATGAAGCAACAGACTTCGAGTGCCTTGAAGATGGTACTCAGAATGTAGTTGTAAAGATACCTGGAGCAAATAACGATAAATATCTTTATATCGAATAATTGAACTATAAGTTCTTTATGAGTAAGTCGATATCAAAAATATGTCAAAGAGAATTACATATTTAGATAATGCCAAATTCGGAGCAATACTTCTTATGATATTTGGTCATAGTATGGTAAAGAATAGTATTCCATTTTGCAGAGGGTTTATTTATTCTTTTCATATGCCGTTGTTCTTCTTGATTTCCGGATGTTTTCTCAAAATTACAGATGTAAGAAATAGGGGTAATCAAATTTTTTAATTCATGCGTACGCCCATATATAGTTACGATGTTTGTCAGTTGTATTATTCTCGCAATATTAACTGGTATGTGGGGGAGGATTACCCCAAATCAGGCTAAAATGCCCTTAAAATCAGAGTTCTCGGACGGCCTGGGGGGGGAATTATCGATTTTCTAAGTCGAACATTTTGGGGATGTGCGTGGATCGTTGAATCTGCTAAATTTGGTGATGTTCCATCGGCTGGTGCTTTATGGTTTCTCCTTGCTCTATTCTGGGCATCGGTTTTATACATAATTATAAAACAATATAAAAATGGGTTATTAAGAATAGGAATGATCATTGTTTTGTTTTTTTTCTCCGTTGTGCCGATGAAAATATTTAGATTGCCTTTTTCTTTTCAACCAGGTTGCTGTGCGCTGACTTATATAGCAATTGGTCACACTATAAAAGAGTATGAGCTGTTGGATAAAATCTATGCTATACCGTCAATATTTAAGATTGCAATTCTTATATCATGGTTACCTGCCATCTATTTGGGTGGTGTCAGTATAGGTGAGTGTAATTTTATGGGGAAATTTTTGCCTTTAACTTTTTGGGGATCGTTGGCCGGAACTTACTGTTTCATCTGGTTCTTTAGGTCTATTGGTAATAGAACCATATCTATGTCAACTTATACATTATGGATAATGCTAGCTCATGCAATTTTGCAATTTTTAGTTTTCTATAATAATGATTACTTTCATATAGAAGTCTCTCCTTTACTGGAATTAGTCATTTTGTTTAGTGGTAGTTTTATACTATCATTTCCGATGAAGATGATTATTGAAAGAATACCCACTATAAAAATTAGTAAATAAAGATATAAATCTACATAATGGTAATGAAGAAAAATATTAAGGAGTGGTTACGTACTCTTTTATATCGTTTTTTAAGCATTCTTGTTAGGAAAGGGTACGACCAACCTCTTCTAGGATGTGTGGTTAAAGCTATTGATGATAATTCAAAAAACTTTTTGCGATATAAGCTCTATCCAAAAGAGTTTGAGTCATTTGGTAGCACCTTCTCCTTGTCTGCTATGAAGAAAGGTGAATTCGCCATTTTATTGCAAGGTCCTATAGAACACAAAGATAATTATACAAAGAATTCCATATTACTTTATAAAAATCTTTATCCTAATGCAATAATAATAATAAGCACATGGGATAATACTGAAAAAAAAGTTTTAGACGAGTTTGTAGATTTAGGATGTGAAGTAGTTGTTAATAAACAATTTGATGGTGGTGGCTTTGGGAACGTAAACTTCCAAGTGTTTACATCATTAAACGGTGTTCGACGTGCAAAAGAGCTTGGTGCGAAATATACCTTAAAGAGTAGAACTGATCAAAGAATATACAAAAACTATGCACTCGAGTATTTAAAGAGTTTATTATTACGATATCCTGTAATTAATACATATGGAATACCCCTGAGAAGTAGAATAATAGGGGTTGAAGGTGGAATAGGAACAAGATATTATCCTTATTGGATGCAAGACTATTTATACTTTGGCGAAACTGAAGATTTAGAAAATTACCTTACTATTGATAAAGATACTCGAACTCCTGAGGAATGCATAAAGTTGACAAACAAAAATGGAGTGATATATGTAAAGGATGGGAAAGAGTATTGTAGTACTAATCCTCCAGAAATCTATATTATGAAGTCTTTTCTTTCAAAGTATATTCAACTTGATGGTACATTAAAACAGTATTGGGATTTTGTTAAGGATTATTTTATTATTATAGGTTTTGATGATTTAGATTTATTATGGAAGAAATACCCTTCTACTGATTCTATCAGCAGTTGGACAACATTTTATAATGGTCGTACACTGTATAAGGAAGAAGAAAGATCTCATTCTTTCCAATTTTTTTGCTCTTTATGTGAGGGAATGGTTAACTACAATGAAGAGGTCGAAAAAATCCGAGAAAGAATTAAATTGAGCTATTGGAAATAAATCATGGAAGTTGGAGTATCAAGAAAAGATGTTATATGGAGTTATGTCGCGCAGTTTTTTAATGTTGGAACTGGCTTCATAATACTTCCAGTTGTTTTAAATAAGCTATCAACGGAAGAGATTGCTTTAAACTATTTATTTGCTACAATAAGCGGACTAGTAGCTCTTCTTGATTTTGGATTCTCTCCCCAGTTTGGCAGAAACGTTACATATGTATTTAGTGGTGCACAACGACTCGAAAAGGAAGGATTAAGTGACAATGTAAGTAATAAGGTTAACTATCATTTATTATATTGTTTGATATCCGTTGCCAAGAAAGTCTATGGTGTAATGAGCATCATAGCGATGGCATTCTTATTAACAATAGGAACATATTATGTATATGCTGTTACAAAAGGTTTTTCTGTTGTTGATAATGCATTATTAGTATGGATTATATTTGCCGCTTCTGTTTTTTTTAATATTTACTTTAGTTACTATACATCACTATTGACCGGTAGAGGGCTACAGATGGAGCAAAAGAAAGCATTAATGGCGTCTCGTATCTTGTCAATAGTATTAACATATGTTTTATTATTCTCTGGCGTAGGCTTGATAGGTGTTAGTCTTTCAAATCTAATATCACCTTTTGTGGCTCGTTGGATGTCGTATCGTTACTTTTATGATGAATCATTAAAGGAAAAACTAGAGGGGCAGAATGCGTCAAAAGAAGAGATCAAGGAATTGTTTTCTGTTATATGGTTTAATGCAAAAAAACTAGGAATAAATTTTTTAGGTGGATATGGAATTGTGAGATTTGGACTCTTTATTGCTGGCGTCTATCTTCCATTAAAGGATGTTTCCTCGTATGGTCTGATGATGCAGTTAGTGACAATACTTATCGGTGTTAGTACGACATACTTTACAACAATGTTTCCCCGAATAACATCCCAACGCGTTAATCGCGATTTTGATGCAGTTAAGAGAAGTCTTGCCTTATCATTTAACATATACTATGTGCTATTTATTAGTGGGGCTTTGGTTTTATTATTTGCTGGTCCTTTTCTACTCTCTCTTATAGGTTCTAATGCGGATTTGCCAACCAAGCCTATCTTGTGTTTGTATTTGATAATAACTCTATTAGAAAATAATCATAGTTCTTTTGGAACATACATAACTGCGAACAATGACATTCCTTTTGTTAAAGCAGGCTTAATTTCTGGCGGACTTATATGTATAGGCGATATATTAATTCTTCAATATACAAATTTGGGCTTAATCGGTATTGTCTTGGTTCAAGGTATTGTACAACTTTGCTATAATAATTGGTATTGGCCAAGGTGGGTGTTAAAAGATTTAAATATTTCTTTTTTTAGTTTTGTTAGTACTGGGATAAGTGAATCTTGGAAATTGGTAAGAAGTTTCAAATTTTGACTCATAAAATAGAATTAAATTAATATAAATTGCAACAATGTTTTTAACTCCATTAATAACAATAATTGTTCCGATATATAACTCGGAGGACTACCTCGAAGAGTGTATATCGTCAATTACAAGCCAGACATACAATAATCTTGATATTATTCTTGTGGACGATGGCGCGACGGATAAAAGTCCAGCTATTTGTGATGAGTGGGCTAACAAAGATATGCGCGTGAAGGTAATTCATAAGAAAAATGGAGGCTTGAGTGATGCTCGCAATGCTGGCCTGGATATGGCGAAGGGAGAGTATGTTACTTTCTGTGATAGCGATGATGTCATTGATCAAGAGATGATTGAGAAACTGCTTACTATCGCTAATGACAATCAGGCAAAGATAGTTAGCTGTGAATCCTTGTTATATGAGAACGGTATAGAATCAATTATTCCATTTTATCATAAGAAAAAAGAAATTACCATTATACCAATTATGGAATATCTTAGAGGATTGCTAGATATAACCATAGATTGTTCTGTTTGCAACAAACTTTTTAAAAGAGATTTGATAGGTTCCCATCGATTTGAGGTCGGCAAATATAATGAAGATATCCTGTTCTTATTTGACGTGCTTCCTTTCGTTGATAGTATAATTCATACCAATAAAGGTTACTATAAATATCGAGTAAGTGAAGGAAGTATTACACATACATTTACTGTTAGAAGCTTAGATCAATATTTTAATTCTAAGAAACTCTATGATATAACGAAAAAGAGCTTTCCTTTGTTAATTGATAGTTCTAGAAAACATCTTATAAATACAACTCAAACTATTATACGTCAAATACTATTCAATTCTAAGAGGAAGTCCCCTGTGTTTTCAGAAACATTTAATGATGCAAAGCGGGAATTGTATCGTAATATTGTTTTTGTTATTATTTCACCAGTGTATTCTCTTCGAAGAAAAGTTAGCATTTTATTAACAGCGATTCGTATACTTTTTGTTTAAATATGATCAAAACAAAGCAGGACTTGCACGTTTACCTCGAGAAAGATTCTCTAAATTATTCTTCGCGATTCATCTCAAGGGTTGGAGCGTTAAAGTATTTTAGAGGTTTTGTTGATTCTCCAATAAGCGATCAAACAATAATTTGGTCGTTTATAAAAACCCTTCGTTATGCAGAGTATTGGATGAACCAAAAAAAGGGAATGTTCTCAGTTATTTTTGCGTTGTATTACATGCGACGACTCAGAAGACTGTCCCGTGTTACCGGTTTTCAGATTCCAATAAGGTGTGTTGGAAAAGGGCTTACTATTTGGCATTGGGGAATGATAATAATTAATGAGGACGCCCAGATAGGTGACTTTTGTACAATGCGCCCAGGGATTGTGATCGGCCATAAAGTAGCTGGAGGAAAGTGCCCAGTGATAGGAAACCATGTTGAGATTAATAGTGGAGCAAGGATAATTGGAGATATTACCATTGGTGATGATGTAATTATTGCGCCTAATGCTGTTGTTACGCACGATGTCCCCGCGCATAGCGTAGTGGCAGGGGTTCCAGCGAGAATAATTAAGCATAGAGATTCTATTGATGGTAAATGGGAATTATTAAATTTAAAAAAATGAAGGTTCTACATATAACATCTTTCGACTCGGGAGGCGCGGGCGTATGCTGCCTGCGAATTCATCAATCTCTTCTAGATAATAGAGTAGAGAGTAAAGTGGTGACAGTTCATAATACTAAGCATGCAACAGAAGAATATCAATTTGGATATCTTAATAATCTTTTGTCGCGATCTATTGCAAAAGGGTTTAGGCTTGTTGGGCTACCGATGAATGATAGAAGTAAGCTTGGAGCTTTATCTCAGAAATATCATGCGGCTTATTCTCTACCGGTCTCATCAATCGATATTACTCAATGCGAATGGATAGACTGGGCTGATATCATCCATCTGCATTGGGTTAATAACTATCTTGACTATCCTTCTTTCTTCAAGAAAGTTAAGAAACCGATTGTATGGACTCTTCATGACGAGAATTTATTTTATGGAATTGCCCATTTCAAAAAAAACTTATTACCAAATCATCCTCTGGAGGTAAAATATAGACAAGTGAAATATGATGCGGTGCGAAATGCAGAGAACCTAACAATCGTTTTCCTATCCGAGATGATGTTCGGGAAATACGGAAATGAGAGTATTATTGAAGGAAGGGAAAAATTTGTTATTAATAATTCTGTTAATACTTCTATTTTTAAGCCCTACGGAAGGGACTTGATGCGTCAAAAATATGGAATCGATACAAAAAAAATAGTTTGTCTCTTTATTGCATTCGATATCTGTGATCCAAGAAAAGGGCTTGATGAACTATCTGAGGCGTTATATAGAATTGATTCTGAAGCGGAGATTCTTGCTATTGGCGGGAACTCCAGTAATAAAATATGGAGAAATGTTAGATCCGTAGGCTTGTTTAACGATAAACAAAAGATGGTTGAATTAATGTCTTGCGCAAATTTCTTTGCCTTGCCGTCTTATCAGGAAGCATTTGCTCAGAGTCCAATAGAGGCAATGGCCTGCGGCCTGCCTGCTGTGGTTTTCCCGGTCAGTGGAACACGGGAATTGATAAATGATGAAAATGGTGTTGTTTGTAAGAATTTTACGCTAGAAGAGCTATACGATGGTGTTAAAACATTGATGAGTAGACATTATGACCCAATATCAATAAGACAGGATATAATTGCAAGGTTTTCACAGGACGTTATAGCTCAAAAGTATATTAGCCTTTACAAAACACTTTGAAATTCGTTATTATTTTCGAAGGCTGCGGCTATAAAAAGTTAAACGGTTATTATTGTGGGAGACAGGTATATTATTAGTCCCAAAGAATATCTAATGATGTTCTTATTTCTCGCTGTGAGCGGGGGAGAATTCTTTTGTATGAGTTTTGGAAGATTTTTCATACCATTATTCTTCCTTCTTTCTTTCTTGCTGCATTTAAGAAAATATCACCGAATTCGTCTTTTCAAAGGAGCCAGATATATATTCATTGGCCTTTCATACATGATTATTCATTATTATTTAATTTATCCTAATCATGTTAAAAATACTTTTCTTCCATCAGTTATTATGCTTTTCGGGGCGTATCTATATTTAAGCTGTTACTCTATGCCTCGTTTTAAAAGACTGTACCTAAATACGGTTTATGTCATGGCTATTGTGAGTATAATCATATGGGGGCTTGTTATGCTAAATGTTTTTACTCCTGCGCTACAATCGTACGAGGGTTCAGGAGTATATATGTTTTTGTTCCATAATTTTGGGCCTTCTGCGGAAATCTCAAGGAGATTAAGTGGTATCTATTGGGAACCGGGTGCATATCAGGTCATACTTAATATGACCTTCCTATTTTATATTGATAATTTCGTGAACAAACAGATAGATCGTTCAGATTGGAAGAAATTTGGGGGCATACTATTGGCAGTCCTTTTAACGATTAGTACGGTTGCATATTTATTCCTCGCACTTCTAGTGGCTTATTGGTCTCTTATAAAATTAAAAGGAAAATTCAGCTTAACCAGATTATTGGCTGTTGGTATTGTGTCAGTAGTTGCTGTTATTGGTATTTATAATTCCACAGCGGTTCAGGGTAAGATGCAGGAAAGGGAGCAGGGTTATGAGAGCTCCTCATATACGATACGTGCGAATGACAATTTGGCGTTACTAATGATGATCTCAGAGAAACCGATGATGGGATGGGGAAGAGACTCTCAGGAATACGTTAAAGTAGGAGAACAGCTTGGTAGTATTTCTTTTAGTAACGGTATATTATCAATGATAGCATGTTTGGGTATCCCGTTCTTCTTTATTTGGCTTTTCTTTCTTTATGGTGGAGTTAAAAGATTATACCCCTGTAGAAATGCCATAGTATTGACATTATTCATTATATTTCAGAACTCGTTTGAAGATTTCTGGTGGCTACCTGTTACATATTCTTTCTTTTTTTTAACACAGAATTGCCAATTATTTACTCGAGAAAAGACTTGAAGAGTGTTAATTGTAATTGTTAGAATTGTTTAATTATTTAGTACATATATTATGAAGATATCAATTATTACAGTATGCTATAATAGCGAAAGGTATATTGAGCAGACTATCCGGAGTGTTATCAACCAAACATACAAAGATATAGAGTATATCATTGTTGATGGGATGTCAACAGATTCAACGCCTCAGATTATTGAACGTTATCAGCCCTATATTTCAAAGTATATCAGAGGTAAAGATAAGAATATGTATGATGCTATAAATAAGGGTATGGCAGTATCTACAGGTGACTATATAGATATACTAAACTCGGATGATACTCTATGTAATGAACACGTCATAGAAAATGTGGTTTCACAGATAGAGAAATACAAAGATAAGTATGAAGTTTTTTATGGTGAAGAACAGAAATATTATCAGTATTTAGGAATCACCAAGGCCAGACCCAAGATGCAGACGACTCACATGGAATTATTATGTTCTCGTAGATTGACATTTATGGGACACGGTGCCGTATTTATTTCAAGGAAAGTCTACGAGAGACTTGGTAATTATGATTGCGATAATTTCAGCGCCTCTAGTGATTTTGACTATTTTTTACGAGTTAGTAAAATCTTCCCTAGTAAGTATATAAAGACCCTTACACAAACATTTCGTGTTCATGAAGCGAGTATAACATCAAGTGGTAGAGTAGATGCGGAGGTTGAACCAGTATTAAGAAAAAATGGGTATTATGAAATTAATCCAGTTATCCGTGCTCTATATTTTAGTTGGGGGTGGTTTAGGTTTTGGATGATTAACTTCATCCCTATGATGAAATTCTATTATCAAAAGGCTACGATATAATAGTAAAAGTGAGATTTGATACTTTGGGGAAATCATAATGTACTATATATGATATGTTCAATAGTAAGTATTTGATTCGATTAGACGATGCATGCCCTACGATGGATAGGAAAAAGTGGGACCGAATGGAGTCTATCTTAGATAAATTTTCTATAAAGCCAATGGTTGGAATCGTCCCCAACAACCGGGATGAGAATTTAATGGTAGATAAGGAAGATGTCAAATTTTGGGATAAAGTTCATAACTGGGCTGGTAAAGGATGGGCTATAGCATTGCATGGCTATGATCATTGTTATATCTCTGACAAAGGAATGAGCGGAATTAATCCAATGTGGAGCAGATCAGAGTTTGCAGGGGTATCATTAGAGAAACAGAAAGAAAAGATACATAATGGAGTGAGTATATTGAAAGAACATGGTATAGATGCAAAATATTTTTTTGCACCCAGCCATACTTTTGATGATAATACTCTGACTGCTCTTAAAGAAAAGTCTGATATTAGAATCATAAGTGACACAATAGCCACTAAACCATATAAAAAGGGCGAATTCGTAATTATACCACAGCTCGGCGGACATTGCACAAAAATGTTTATTCCTGGATATTGGAACTTCTGTCTGCATCCTAATTTGATGACAGAAGAGAACTTTATTCAAACTGAATCCTTTATAAAGGAAAACGAGGCTAGCTTTATAGATTTTGATGAACTGTGTTTAAATGGACTTAAAGGTAAGGACTTGTTCAGTCGCTTTCTTTCCTGGCTGTATTTTACACAAAGAAAAATTCGGGGGATAAAATGAAGATACTTCATATAATAGATGATCTCTCAATGGGTGGCGGTCAGAACCTATTGATAGGATTAGCTGGAGAACAAGTAAAAAGGGGAAATTCTGTTACCGTATTGCAACTAAAGAAATCAAAAGATCAAACTGTAACAAATAAAATACAGAAATCGGGTGCTACTGTTAAATGGCTTACAAAAGGAGGATCTTTGTATAATCCGCTGCTTATTTTTAAACTTATTCCTTGGATAAGAAAAGCCAATATAGTTCATGTTCATTTGTTTCCAGCATTGTACTGGGCTGGATTTGCAAAATTGATAAGTTTACGCAAGATTCCAATTGTTTATACAGAGCACTCAACAAAGAATAGGAGAAGGTCTAATTTTATTTTAAAACGGGTCGACAACTTTGTGTATAAACATTGCTATAATCAGATAATAGCATGCGCCGATAAAGCCTTAGAAACATATAAACAAGTCTATCCTAATGTAGACCATGTTTGTGCAATAAATAATGGCGTTGATACAACATTATATAGAGATGCCAAACCATATACCAAGCAGGAACTACTAGGTATTTCCGAAGATAGTTTTGTCGTAACCATGGTTGCACGGTTTATGTTTATGAAAAGACAAGATACTATCGTCGAGGCGATTAGTAAGTTACCTGCAAATTTTCATGCATGTTTTGTTGGAAGTGAACCTAATGATGAGGGCTTGATAAAGGTTAAGAAACTTTCTGAAGAACTTGGCGTTTCAAATCGAGTGCATTTCTTGTATATTAGACCAGATGTTCCTCGGATACTAAAAACATCAGACGTTGTTATGATGTCTTCAGAACACGAAGGACTCTCCTTGTCATCTATAGAAGGAATGGCAGCAGGCAAACCTTTTATTGCAACTAATGTAGATGGTCTTAGAGAGGTCGTAGGTGGTGCAGGCGAACTTTTTGAATTATACAATAGTGAAGAATTAGCCTACATTCTTCAAAGATTGGAAAGTGATAGAAATTGTTATGATGAGATAGCACTCCGTTGTCAGAAAAGAGCAGTTGAATATGATATCCAAGGCATGGTCAATAAATATCTTGAACAGTATAATAAATTATTGAAATGAGTAATAAAAAGGAGTTAAGAGACATAATTAAACTTTTTAAGGCTTGTCTTTAATTTGGGTTGTACATTCCTCATTTAGTCCTTTATGAATGTATGGGGGAGGTTGTCAGAGAACTCTAACATGGCAATCTAACGTTTTTATTTATAATCATTTGAATATCAAAAAGTTTAATGGTTTTAACCTGAAATATTCGTTATTCTGCGATATTTTTTGTACCTTTACATTCAAATCAAGGTATCAGAGGTATGGCATATTTAAAGGGTGAAGACCGCCGACAGTACAAACTTTTTCCTCCCTGTCTTGACGAATTCATAGGAGAGGATGCTCCTGTACGACTGTTTGATGCATTTGTTGACCAGATAGACATGAAAGAGTTGGGATTCCTGAGATATCAGCCTGCAGAAACAGGTACTCCCGGATATGATCCGCGTGACCTGATGAAGCTGTACATATACGGCTGCTATTATGAGGTTCGCTCCTCTCGCAAGCTTGCTCGCCAGTGCTGCATTAATCTGGAGGTAAAATGGCTTATCAACAATCTTGAGCCAGATTTTCGCACTATTTCTGACTTCCGCAAAGACAACAAGAATGCCATTACTAAGACCTTCAAGGAATTCAATCGTTTTTGTCGTCAGGAGAACCTGTTCTCGAAGAACTACATCTCTGTTGACGGCAGTAAGTTCAAGGCCGTGAATGCTAAGGACAAGAACTTTACGCTGAACAAACTGGATGACAGAATTCTCCGTCTTGTCCATCAGATAGATCACTATCTTCAGGAACTTGACGAATGTGATGCTGATGAGAGCCGTAAGCTTACAAAGGAGGATATAGAGCAAAAACTCGATGAGTACAAGAACCGCAAGGAACGCTATGAAGGCTATCGTGAACAACTGGAGCAGACGGGTGAAAAGCAGATTTCTCTGACTGACCCAGATGCTAAGCTGATGAAGGCCAACGAAGGCTTCTGTGTCGGGTATAACACTCAGGTGGCTGTGGATGCAGAGAGCCATATGATAGCAGGTTTTGATGTGACTATTGTCCTACGGATCATGGGCAGCTGACAAAGCTTTCTGAAGAGGTAAAGCAAGACTATGGAGTGGATGTCCTTGAGGCGACGGCAGATAAGGGATATGTATGTCCCGAAGACCATGCATATGCACTTGCCTCAGGCATTGTGCCTAATGTCATACAATATGACAGTGGCAATACCGAGAGTGTTTGTTTCGACTATCATGAGGCAGATATAACCGATGGGCAGAAGGCCAGTTCCAAGCCCGAAGATTTGAGGGCCTGTCTTGAGGCAGGAGTCATTCCTGATATATACAACGGCATTCTGACAGATGCCAATGTATGTGAGGTCAAGAAATACGAGGCAGATATCGCAGACTCAGAAATACTGTCAATGTCTGACGAGGAAATGAAAGCTAAAGCTGCCGAGGGTTATTTCGTTAGAGATGCGGAGCGGAATCTGGTATACTGCCCAGAAGGCCAGCTGTTACGCCAGAAGTCGATTAAGCGCAATGGTATGATACGATATTGCAACAAGCTAGCATGCCAGCACTGTAAGAACAAGTGTACCACATCAGAGCATAAAGAAGTGGACTTTAGCAAGGATAAGCTTATTATCACAGCCAAAGGATATAAACCTCAAAACTCTTCTGACGATGACCTGGACAATCCAAGGTCTTCTAAGTACAGAAAGAGAAAGGTGATCATCAGGAAGGTGGTCAAATATGTACTCCATCTGGATGAGAACAAAATGAAACAGCGAATGTGTCTCTCTGAACATCCTTTCGGAACACTGAAACGATCGCTTGGATAATATTATTTCTTACTGAAAGGTTTCGCTAAAGTAACTGCAGAGATGGCTATGTTCTGTCTGTCATACAACATGCGTCGTGCCATAAACATTAAAGGCGTGCCAGCATTGGTGTCAGCCCTAAAATAAGAATAGGGAGGAGCATATACTCAAAAAAAACGGCTCTATGAGGCTCATTTTAAGCCTGCAGGAGCTCATAATTCATTGCGTGGTGGCGGGTAATCCTGCTAGGATAATCAGATATTTGAATCAAGAATGAAGAAACTTTTTATAATTGTTAATGTTGACTGGTTTTTCCTGTCACATCGTTTGCCTGTGGCTTTAGCGGCACATAAGGCAGGATGGGATGTAACCATTGTGACTGCTGATACGGGAAAACTAAAGAATATTGAGGCGAAGGGATTGAAAGTGATTAACCTGCCCATGTCCAGGTCTGGAAAGAATATTTTGGAAGAGTTGGGGACACTGAACTTCCTGCGGAAACTCTATAAACGAGAGAAACCTGATGTGATACATCACGTGGGTATGAAAACCATCCTTTGGGGTACATTGGCTGCAAAATTTGCCAATGTTAATGGTGTAGTAAATGCCATAAGTGGACTTGGCGGATTCTTTGCGGAAGATAATAAGGGATTGCTGGCTCGGGTGATGCCTAAAGTATTGAAGTTTTCACACGATAGGAAGAACCTTCTTTGTATATTCCAGAATAATGAGGACAAAGGTCTGTACGTAAAGAATGGTATTATCAAGGAAGAACAGGCACGTTATATCAAGGGTTCTGGTGTAAACCTGAAAGAGTTCTGCTATACACCGGAACCTACGGAAGGAAAAATTCGTGTTATCCTTACTGCTCGTATGATTGTAGAAAAGGGTATTTTTATACTAACAGAGGCTGCTGAAAAGTTGCGTCCTAAATATGGAGATACAGCGGAGTTCTTGTTGGTAGGTGGTATAGATGATCATCCAGGGGCCATCACAAAAGAGCAACTGGAAGCAGTATGTGATGGTAAGTACATACAGTGGTTAGGATATAGAACAGATGTGAAGGAACTATTGCAGTCATCGCATATTGTTGCTTTCCCGTCTTACTATATGGAGGGATTGCCTAAGTCTTTGATTGAGGCTAATGCTATAGGTAGACCTATAATTACATGCAATTCAGTTGGATGTAAAGAAACGGTAATTGATGGATATAATGGATATTTGATTCCTACTAAAGATGTAGTTTCTTTAGTTGAGAAATTGGATATATTATTGGGAGATGCTAAACTCAGACAGGAGATGGGCAAGAATTCTAGGAAATATGCCGAGGAGAACTTCTCAATAGATGTAGTAATTGAGCAGCATTTGAGTATATATAAGGAACTTATTGAAAAATGAAAATACTGATTACAGGAGTACACGGATTTGTCGGAAGCAATCTGGTGAAATGTTTGGCTTCTGCCAATGAGATATATGGTCTGGACATCATCGCACCGGAAAAGGAAGGTGTGGTGAAGACATACTCATGGGATGACTTGTATAAGGGAGAAATTCCTGAGGTGGATGCCATCATCCACTTGGCAGGTAAGGCGCATGACACGAAGAACCAGAGTGCGGCAGATGTGTATTTTAAGGTGAACACTGGTCTGACACAGAGGATATTCGACTGGTACCTGGCACATCCCACAGCCAAGAAATTCATACAATTCTCGACGGTGAAGAGTGCGGCAGATAGGGTAGATGGGGAGTTCCTGACAGAGGATTGCATCCCTACACCTGTAGGTCCCTATGGAGAATCGAAGATTGCGGCAGAGAACTATATCATAGAGAAGTTTGCACCGGAGGCTCTGAAGCGTCCGTTCCATAACTTTACGGATGAGGATGCGATGGTGGATGGAAAGAAGGTGTACATCATGCGTCCTTGCATGATTCACGGTCCTGGCAACAAGGGTAATCTAAACTTGCTGTATGGTGTAGTGAGCAAAGGAATACCCTGGCCACTGGGTGCCTTTGAGAACAGGCGTTCATTCACGAGCATCGGTAACCTGCAGGAGGTGATCAAGGGCCTCCTGACCAAGGATGCCCCCAGCGGCATCTATCACATGGGTGATGATGAAGCACTATCCACCAACGAACTGATAGAGGTGATATGCAGTGCTCTGGGCAAGAAAGCGCATATCTGGAACATCCCCCGCGGCCTGATGAACGGCTTTGCCAAGATTGGTGACGTGCTCCACCTGCCCCTGAACACCCAGCGCATGCAGAAACTAACCGAGAACTATGTGGTGTCCAACGCCAAG
>OCVV011288952.1_pt1 | contig 21380 bp, 18 predicted proteins | sample 1539721 | NCBI WGS metagenome assembly OCVV01 (sample SAMN02144230, study PRJEB22623) | gut metagenome | biome: sheep rumen | host: Ovis aries | place: New Zealand
ACTGAACTGAACTGAACTGAACTGAACTGAACTGAACTGAACAATTATGTTTGATCTATTCATGTATGTCAAGCCCCCTTGTCCAAAAATCTGAGAAGAACCCAAGTTCTCTCCTCATGTATCGGCATGCCAGTGCGGATTCTTCACCCTGCGCAGGGCATAAATATATGCATATATTTTAACAAAATCCGGCGCTGAGCGCAAAGAAAATTTGAAGAAATATTAAAAAAACCGGGCAGCCACATCACCATTTTCACAGTGATATGCTGCCCTGTTTCCCGTTCACACATCGACCTCCACGGTCACGCCAGCCTTGAAGGTCACCTCGTAGCCGTCATCCTTCACGACCACCCTGTCCAGGTAGCGGATGACCAGGTCGTTGTTGAATGCCTCCATCCGCCCGTCCTCGGTAAGCACGCCCTCCGGCGCCGTGTAATTCGTTCGGCCGAAGAAGTCATCGCATTTGTTTTTTTCAAAGGTCGCAGAGACTTGAAATATAATTCTTTTTATTTTATACAAAATAGTGTAAATTACTATCTGTAGCATTTACAGTAACAATATCAAATTCATATTTCAGTACCGGCTGATATAACAAAGATAGCTATGAACAACAATTCTGTTAAAAATAAAATAATTGCCTTGGGCATCATTCTTATCGGAATCATCGGAGTATGGGTGCTATATTGGGCAGGCATACACGAGTTTACCGATCCACGACCCGATGAATACAGCAAAACCATAACCGAAGCCGATAAAGCCTCCAATAATCATAACGAGGATAAGCAAACTAATGCCGACGATGCCACATCAGATACCAAAGAAGTATCAGATACTAAGAATCCATCTGAAAAACACACCGGCTGGTTTGTTACAGGAGGAAGCAGATATTACTATGACGGAAATGGCGTACCACTCTCCGGGCCTAACACTGTTAACGAAAAAACATATATATTCAACAGGGAAGGCAGGCTCATAACTGAAGACGAGCTTCTAAGCAAGATCAGAGCAGTTCCCGAAAGTGGTGAACCCATCCTTACTTCAGATTACAGAGGCGCACAGCATAAAGTAAATGAAGCTGCAAATTATAACAAACCCGATACATCTGCAAGTAAAACCTCTGATAATACTACCGCTTCAAATAATAAAAACAGCTCCAACGATAAAGCTGATTCTGCAAAAGCTTCAGGCAAATCCACGGATAAACAATATATTCACGATACTTTAGTGGGAATAGGCGGATATACGCCTACTGAAACAGATATAAAATATATACAGAATCGAATGAACGAGCTTAAAGAGTACAATGTCGGTTTTGTAATGCTCAATCTTTATACAGGAAAAGGCGTAGCTTATAATATAGATAACAGCGAATATTCCGCAAGCTGTATCAAAGGTCCTTATGTAGCCAGTCTTGTGGAGAATCAGCCTGACTCCTTAAAATACAGAGCAAAAACCATGCAGTCTATTCTGGAGCTATCGGATAATGATGCCTACAATTCACTTAGAGGAAGCTACGGCAGAGCCCCTCTGGTTCAGCTCTGTGAAGAGCTGCAGCTTGATTCCCAAGTTTCATATCACTACTACCCTTTCATTTCTGCAAGAGAGCTCGCTGCTTTGTGGATACATATGTATATCTATCTAAATACTACTGAACAGGGAAAGGAAATCAGCGACTGGTATTCGCATCCAAATAATTCATCTATTTATACAACTCTTGGAATATATAACAGCGAAGAGGATACGACATATAACATGGCAGGATCAAAATGCACCGGAAAGGGTTATCTCACACAGTCAAAAGCAGGCTGGATATCAAGTCCAAACTATAGAAGTACAACTGAAGGTGGAATAATATATCCTGATGACGGTGATCCATATCTGATTGCCATCTGCACGGATATCCCCGCCGATCTCATACGACTCGAACCACTATGCTCCACCCTTAATAAAATCTATGAAAATACATCTGATCATTAATCAGATATCTGTGTACTATATAACTTATCGGGACAAAAGGAAAGTCGAACGAAGTGAGACCTTACTTTTGGACGATAAGTTACCGAAGATTAATACCAGATGCGAAGCATCTGCCTCTACGAAGTAGGGGTAATACATCGAGCGTAGCGAGATGCATTAAGTATTAATCGAAGGAATAACTGCTTATAATATCTCATAAAAAATATGACAGAGAGACTCTTGCCCTCTGTCATATTTTTATCTTATATTTTTATTTTATAAACCTCCATAACCGAATAAATAATAATCACTATATGTATCAACGCATTTTACGAAACTCATTATATAATAAACAGTATAACAAAAGTGCAACAAACCGCAAAATATTATTCAAAATATTACTATTCATGGTTTATCGCCTCCATAAGCAGGCAGCAGAACGACTTCAGACAGAAAAACCCCCGATTCTTTCGAACCGGGGGTTAATTAAACATTAGTATAGCCGATTACTTGTCAGCTTTTGTTCCATCATAAAGATCTACGAGACCCTGAAGATGAGCAAACTTCTTCTTGGAGTTCTCTTCAGCCTTAGCGAAGAGTCTCTCAGCCTTATCCTTATTTATCTTCTGAAGAGCTGTGTAACGAGCTTCTCCTGCAAGGAATTCCTGATAAGGAACTGTAGCTGCCTTGGAATCAAGAATGAACTTCTTATCAGCATCAGGATTAAATCTGAACAGATTCCAGTATCCAGCATCAACTGCCTTCTTCTCCTCAGCCATAGCCTTGCTCATACCAACACGGATTCTGTGGTTGATACATGGAGCGTAAGCGATGATAAGTGAAGGTCCATGATAGCTTTCAGCTTCCTTGATAGCCTTAAGGAGCTGCATGTAGTTAGCACCCATAGAAACCTGTGCTACATATACATAACCATAGCTCATAGCTATAGCTGCAAGATCCTTCTGCTTGATCTCCTTACCACCTGCAGCAAACTGAGCTACAGCACCGGTAGGAGTAGCCTTTGAAGACTGTCCACCTGTATTGGAATAAACCTCTGTATTGAATACGAATACATTTACATCTTCACCGGAAGCAAGTACGTGGTCAACTCCACCGAAACCGATATCGTATGCCCAGCCATCACCACCGAAGATCCACTGTGACTTCTTAGCAAGGAAGTCCTTATTCTTAACAACTTCCTTAGCCTCAGCACTGTCAACCTTCTCAAGTGCTGCTACAAGAGCATCTGCTGCTTCTGTGTTAGCAAGTGTATCATCATATGTCTCAAAGAACTTATCAGCCGCAGCCTTTACATCAGCATCTGCCTCTGCTACAGCCTTAACCTTCTCACTAAGACTCTCTCTCAGGGTCTTCTGAGCAAGGTACATACCGAAACCAAACTCTGCGTTATCTTCGAAAAGTGAGTTGTCCCAAGCCGGTCCCTTACCTGCCTTATTGGTTGTATAAGGTGTTGAAGGTGAAGAGTTACCCCAGATAGATGAACATCCTGTAGCATTTGAGATGTACATTCTGTCACCATAGAGCTGAGTAATAAGCTTAGCATAAGGAGTCTCACCACAACCTGCACAAGCGCCTGAGAACTCAAGCAGTGGCTGCTTGAACTGTGATCCCTTAACTGTGCCTGTACCAAACTTGTTGATAACCTCATCCTTATCAGGAACTGAGATAGCATAATCAAAGAGATTCTGCTGAGCCTTAAGAGTATCATCCAGTGGCTTCATCTCGATAGCCTTAGGAGCACATACATTTGTACATGAACCACATCCAAGACAGTCCATAGTAGATATAGCAATATTGAACTTATATCCAGGGAATGCAGGCTTAAGATCAACTGCCTGGAATCCTTCTGGAGCAGCAGCAGCTTCTTCATCTGTAAGAGCTACTGTTCTGATTGCTGCATGAGGACATACATATGAGCAGAGACCACACTGTACACACTTTGAGGAATCCCAAACAGGAACAGATACGGAAACGCCTCTCTTCTCGTAAGCAGCAGTACCAGATGGTGTAGAACCATCCATATATCTTGCAACTACAGATACAGGAATAGTATTTCCTTCCTGAGAAGCAACCTTGATCTGAACATCGTTAACAAAGTCTATCTGAGCCTGAGTACCCTTAGTTGCCTTAGGATAATCAAGTCCTTCATCTACTCCATCCTTCCAGGAATCAGGAACATCTACCTTAACGATGCCTTCAGCACCCATGTCGATAGCCTTCCAGTTCATCTGAACGATGTCATCACCCTTCATTCCGTAAGACTTCTTTGCAGCAGCCTTCATGTAGTCAATAGCCTCAGCCTCAGGAATGATACCTGTAAGCTTGAAGAATGCTGACTGAAGGATAGTATTGATACGTGTAGGTCCCATACCTGACTCTATACCTATCTTAACACCATCGATTGTATAGAAGTTAATATTGTGATCTGCGATATACTTCTTAACCTGTCCAGGAAGATGCTTATCCAGCTCTTCTCCTGTCCATGGGCAGTTAAGGAGGAATGTACCACCATCAACAAGCTCTTCAACCATATGATACTTCTTTACATATGCAGCATTGTGGCATGCTACGAAGTTTGCCTTATGGATGAGATATGTTGACTTGATAGGCTTGTCACCAAATCTAAGGTGTGACATAGTGATACCACCAGACTTCTTTGAATCATAGTCGAAGTAAGCCTGAACATACTTATCTGTATTATCACCAATGATCTTGATAGAGTTCTTGTTAGCACCAACAGTACCATCAGCACCAAGTCCCCAGAACTTACAGCAAACTGTTCCCTCCGGAGTAGTAACAAGAGCATCACCAGAATCAAGAGAAAGGTTTGTAACATCATCGAAGATGCTGAGTGTGAACTCTTCCTTCTCTGTATTGTTAAATGCAGCAACGATTTCACTAGGAGTTGTATCCTTTGAACCAAGTCCATAACGACCACGAGTGATCTTTGTATCCTTGAACTCTGTGTTGCGGACAGCAGCCATTACATCAAGAGCAAGAGGCTCAGCGATTGAACCAGGCTCCTTTGTTCTGTCGAGAACAATAATCTGCTTTGCTGTCTTAGGGATAGCAGCAATAAACTTATCATTTACGAATGGTCTGTAAAGACGAACCTTTACAACACCAACCTTCTCGCCCTTACCAACGAGATAGTCTATAGTCTCTTCAATAGTATCACATACAGAACCCATAGCAACGATAACCTTCTCTGCATCCGGAGCTCCATAGTAGTTGAAGAGCTTATAATCTGTACCGATCTTAGCATTGATCTTATCCATATACTTCTCAACGATAGCAGGAAGATCATTGTAAGCAGGGTTACATGACTCTCTTGTCTGGAAGAATACATCAGGGTTCTGAGCAGATCCCATCTCACATGGATGATTAGGATTAAGCGCATTAGCTCTGAAGTTATCAAGTGCATCATATGGGAATATATCTTCAAAATCTTCATTTGACCAGCAGTCAATCTTCTGGATCTCATGAGATGTACGGAAACCGTCGAAGAAGTTGATGAATGGAAGTCTTCCTTCAAGTGCTGCCATATAAGCAACAGGAGTAAGGTCCATTACTTCCTGTACAGATGATTCACAAAGCATTGCACAACCTGTCTGACGACAAGCGTAAACATCTGAGTGATCACCGAAAATGTTAAGAGCATGTGAAGCAACGCATCTTGCTGATACATTGAATACACCTGGAAGTCTCTCACCAGCAACCTTATAAAGGTTAGGGATCATAAGAAGAAGTCCCTGAGAAGCTGTGTAAGTAGAAGTCATAGCACCTGCAACAAGTGAACCGTGTACTGTACCGGCAGCACCTGCCTCAGATTCCATCTCTAAGATTTTAACTGTGTTGCCGAAGAGGTTCTTTCTTCCGGCGGTTGCCCATTCATCAGTATGTTCTGCCATAGGTGATGATGGAGTGATAGGATAGATAGCGGCGCAGTCTGTAAAGATATACGATGCATGAGCTGCAGCCTCGTTACCATCCATGGTCTTTTTGAATCTTGCCATTTCTCGATTCCTCCTAGTATTATTTCTTTCCGGTCTCCTATATGATATAGGATTCCCGAGCACGCCAAAATAGCGCAAAAAGCTAAGTAACATAATAGCATAATTTTAAATTATTGTGAACACAGAAAAGCCTTATTTTTGCTAATCTTTATAAGGTGTATCTTACTGTAATTAGACTTATATAATCAGGTGCATAATCATAATAACATGATTTGTTATGACGAAACTATACAGGTCAAAAAAATAAAAAGTGATGCCTCTGACATCAGCCAAAGGCATCACATTTTTATAATACTTTTACTTAGCTCTCTGATCGAGTCTTGAGAGCACTTCCAGGAGGACGGCTACTTCCTTCTCTTTAGCTATACGGAAGTAGTCTTTAAAACGTGAGGATTCTGATACATCCTCAGTTATAGAAATCTTTATCAGAAGATTACGAGCCGCCTGCATGTTCCTGACAACCTCTTTATAGGAAGTGATAAGATCTTCATCATAATTCAGATAACCATTTGCCATAAGATACTTGATTCTCTCCAGCATAAGTACCTTATGATCATACATAACATGAAGAGCTCTTATATCAAAGTCAGGCTCTTCTGCCTTAAGCTGTTTCGTAATCCTCTCAAGTACAGCATCATAAACCTCAACTCCGAAGACGGTATCATTAAATCTGTTTCTCATCATACGGAAATGATTCTTGGTATCCTGAGAGTTCAGATATTCACGAAGAGTATCCGCTATAAGAGTTGTATCAACATCATAGTAGCAGGTATCTGTATTCTTGAAGATTACATACAGACCTCTTGTTCCCTTGTAATCATCCTTGAACATGTGATCTTCTGATGCTGTGATTGCTTCATATCCCTTTCTGATATCTTCAAAGGATAGCTTGTTATGTGCATACTTATCCTTGAATGTGAAGTCTCCACAGTAGAAGCCCTCTCCTTCAAGGTCATAGCCATAAATGAAAAGCTCATGAGGGAACTTATAATCAACCTCAACATCACTGAGTATCTTTGCTTCGTCAAATACACCGTAAACATATCCGCCAAGATCGATAGTCTTGATAATAAAATCAACTATATCTCCGCAGTAGCTCTGAATCTGTTCCTTCGTCATAAGAGAAGTAATAAGATACGGACATTCCTTCAGAGAACTGCTTCCCGGCATGATGTCTGCGAGAAGCATCTCGTCACCTGTAAAGATTTCTTCTATATTATAGCATCTAAGCTGTATATAATTACTGTATATCCATTTCTTGGCATTGTCATCTTCTGAAAGAATTGAGAAGAGTGTTGCATGCCACTGCCATGAAGTAATAAGCGGATTCTTTGTAACCGGTAATCTCTTTTTAGCCATTTCTTAACTCCTCCTTAATCCTCTTTCTTGTCAACCTTGTCCTTAATAACCATTGCCAGATCTCCAAATGATTCATAATCATCAAGAGAAAGCTCATAATCATTAAAGCTTATTCCAAACTTAGCCTCAGCAGCAACTATTAATCTGATAATCGACACTGAATTAATACCATATTCCTGGCACATATTCTTATCCATATCGACATCGCCAAGCTCCGGAAATTCTTCTTCAATAAGAGACTTAAGACTGAGTCTTGCTTCATCTTTTTCCATATAAATGTAACCCCTTTCTAAAATGTCTTTTCCTGCAGCACGTCATACTTTATTCCCCATATAATTCAGTACCACATACTGCCTATATTCTATCATAAATGTGCAAATTATAAAAGAGTTACTTTTTACTAATAAGCTCATAAACATCATCTGCCTGGTCCGCTACGTCCTGGCTGTGAGTAACTATTATTACACACTTATTATCCTTATGAGCAAGGGATTTAAATATCTCCATTATCGCGTCCTGATTCTCCGGATCCAGATTACCTGTAGGTTCATCAACCAGAACAACCTTTTACCCTGTTATGATTACCCCTGAGTATGTAGTCCTACGTAAGTACCTCTCGCCATAACCTGGCCGTAGGCAGTTTCCATCTCGGTCGAACATTCAAGCATATTAATACGGACGCCTGAATAGAAATTGTCCGTTGTAATAACCTGTTCTCCTATGTTTGTTGTCATGGAATCAGGCGATTCATTATATGGCTCAGCAGTAAGTATCTCCTTCATGGCAGCCGAGAAATGCGGCATTGAATCCGGAAGTGATATATATTTCTGACTTATTACCTTACTCTGGAAACCATCCTTAAGTATGCACAGTCTCTTCTTTGCAGTTTTCTCCATAGCACTGTTTACAAAGGAAAGAGCTGCCGTCTTCATAACGCCTCTGCGGACCTCACTATCAAAGGAAACAAACATGGCATTCATATCCTGCATGCTTGGATGTCTGTCTGCAAATGCTACAGCTATAACCTTTTCATTTGGATATACACCCAGTCCGAGAAGAAAATTCTTATAGATATGCTCCATCTCAGCACTTACAGGAACTACCCTGTCTCCATTTATATCAGCCTCATGATTTACCATCATGTTTACGAGTCCGGAGCGGAACTGTTCTATCCTTTCATCAGTAACATAGTCTGAAGGAAGGAACTCATGTCTTCTCGCATCCGTAAGCGTAAAATCAACTACCTTACGTCCCATAAGAGCCAGATCCTCTACAGCATTTACAAGATCTGTGCTGAACTGTGAAAATGTATCACTGAGCTGCTCTGCCCGCTGGCGAAGCTGTCTTATGATATCTCCGAACACATCCTGATTATTAAGCTCAGCCATAAGCATATTTCTTTCCTGCGCAAGAGCACTCTTAATATATGCCTCGTAGTATCCTTTTTCAGTCTCTCTCTTTGCTGAAGGGAAAGTAAAGAATCTCTTCTTTACTATCTGAAGTATGGACTCTATGGTCATTTCAAAATCATTTGAAGGAGTAAATCTGGCAAGCATAGCCTCCAGGGATTTAGCCTCCTCCACCATGCCCTGATCCTTATCACAGCCGCCAATTCCTGCAGCTCCTATGATTTTCATAGTTATAAAAGGACCATAGGTCTTCATATATTTTTCTATACTGGAATCAAGAGTCTGTGACATCCTGATTCTCAGTGTCTTAACTATAACAGGAATATCCACCTTTACATTCTCGATAGCCTGAGGTATAGCAGTACGAAGCCTGTCAGTCTTCTTCTTGATGTCCTTATAAACAGGCTGGGTATATTGTCCTGTCTTAATCAGTCCATTTACAGAAAGATCTATCTCATCTCCGGAAGCCCCCTCCATAAATGCACGCATCTCACCGAAGGCTGCATGGATATCTGCTTCCATCTTCTCATCCTTTTCAGGCATTTTATTCATAAGTGAATAAGCCTTGTTGAATGCAGTATATTCAACTATATTCTCTATTTCCTTTATAGGAATCTTATAATCAGCTTCATTTACAACCTTGAAATACCCAAGACTGCTCTTCTCAAAGAAGGAATCTCTGAGAAGCTTACGTCTTCCATTTTCATCTGCATCATCTATATACTTATTATGAGCCAGCTTGTACAGGAAATATGCAACATCTGAATATATAACTCCGGACGGAATATAGCCCTGACTGTCTTTCTTGCCGGAAACAAGCATACAACTGTCAAATATATTTTCACACATACTCAGTCTGTGAGATGTGCTCTCAAATACATAATTCTTACCTTCATAAGCGGCCTGAATATATTCAGATACCTCCTTCATGGTAGCATAACCATTTGCAAGCAGCAGAGTTCTCAGCTCATCATCTTCATATATGGACCTTTCTGCAAAAAGAACATCCGGCATCAGAAGACAGCCACCGACTCTGAGATTTGACCATTTTCTGGACTTTGCGTAGGCTTTGATATTATATGTTACATCTGCGAGGATACCACTGCCTGTTCCTCCACAGGTACTTGATACTATGATAACATCCAGTTTTTTGGATACAGAATCGCTATAAAGATCCTCCAGCTTTTCAAACAGAAGTATTCTCATATCTTCATAGGCATTTGAAAACATAAGACGTCCTATCTGCCGGTTGCCCTGTGCACCCTCAGTACCAATACGTATCTTAGGAAAATCAGGATTCATCCACTTTGCGAGAGTATTCTGAACCGGCTGATTGTTATATCCCTTTTCAAGAATATCCTCAAGGTTAGGTCTGTATATACTAAGGACCTCCAGTGCATTAAGTCCGATACCGTCGCGACTTGCTTTGATAGTATCCTCCATGGCAGGAATATCCGAATCTATCATAAGATAGTGAATGTTGTCCTCTGAGGTTATCTCATTACTGAGCATTCCTTTCAGAATCGCAACAACACTGCCTCCAACTCCTCCAAGTCCTATGACCAGAAGATCGCCATTGATTCGTTCCCCCTTCTCATCATTGCCGAATATTCTGACATCCTTAAGTCTGCTAAATTCTTCCTTTTGTGTTTCAAGTAGAATCATTACTGTTCTCCCTAAACTAATTATTGACGCATATATCGCGTAACCTATAATCAATAGATTAGCATTTCAATGCATACCACTTTGCATTGTACCATGATTTCAACAAAAAAGACACATAATTTTGTTTAATATTTATAAAACAAAAAGATGCCGGAGGGAACCGACATCTTTTTTTACATTTATCACAGGATAATCACTATTATTTAAGCCTTGCCTGCTGAACCAAATACAGCAACTCTGTCCTTAACCTCATCTCTGATAGCCTGAGCACCAGGAGCAAGCAGCTTACGAGGATCATAGCCCTTACCTTCAAGGTCCTTACCCTCTTCGATATACTTACGTGTAGCTGCAGCAAATACAAGCTGACACTCAGTATTAACGTTAACCTTAGCAACACCCATAGATATAGCCTTCTTAATCTGCTCATCAGGAATTCCTGAACCACCATGAAGTACAAGAGGTGTATCTCCTGTTACAGCCTTGATAGCTTCAAGGACCTGGAACTGAAGACCTGCCCAGTTTTCAGGATACTTACCATGAATATTACCGATACCACAAGCGAGCATATCAACACCAAGATCATTGATCTGCTTGCACTCTTCAGGATCAGCACACTCACCTGTTGATACAACGCCGTCTTCTTCTCCGCCGATACCACCAACCTCGGCCTCAAGAGAGATACCCTTTTCCTTGCAGATTGCTACAAGTTCCTTAGTCTTTGCGATATTCTCTTCAAGTGGAAGTGATGAACCATCAAACATGATTGATGTAAATCCAGCTTCGATACAAGCCTTTGATCCTTCATATGTTCCATGATCAAGATGAAGAGCTACAGGTACTGTTATACCAAGTGACTCATCCATAGCCTTAACCATAGCTGCAACTGTCTTAAAGCCAGTCATATACTTTCCGGCGCCCTCAGATACACCAAGGATAACCGGAGTCTTAAGTTCCTCACACTCAAGCAGAACTGACTTTGTCCACTCAAGGTTGTTAATGTTGAACTGTGCAACTGCATATCCGCCTGCGGCTGCCTTATCAAGCATTTCTTTAGCTGATACTAACATTGTACTACCTCCGTATAATATAATATTGATCTGACCACGGTATGACAGGAGTCTTACTGTAGGCAGTTAATTTCAACAAATTTTATTATAACCCAAAGAAACAAATTAAACAACAATAAATGTTAAGAACATCTAACTATTAGTTACTGTTCCTGAAAATCATATCACAGGTTGAAACCTCAACCATATCAGAAGCCTTCAACTCTTCTCATTCTTCTTATCTCCAGACGCTTCTTTGCTCCTTCCCACTCCATTTCCTCAGCTTCATTTTCCAGCTTAAGTCCATATTTGAGAGGAACCGGTCTTCCTGCGTCATTTACCTGAACCAGTGTAAAGTAGGCTCTGTTGATGACACGCCTTGTACCACTGTCTCTTTCTTCAACATATACATCAACTCTTACCTCCATGGAGGTTCTTCCTACGTAGGTAAGCTTGGCTCTGATAACTATTATATCATTGAGAAATGCACCTTTTTTAAACTGAAGATTGTCAATGGCCGCTGTAGTTACATAGCCTCCACAGTGCCTTGTAGCAGCTATTCCTGCCACTTCATCCATCCATTCCATCAGTCTTCCGCCAAAAAGACGGTTACTGCCATTTATATCCTCATACTGAATGCATTTCATCCATTCTGTTCTTGAGTCTTCAACCGTTTTATAATTCTCATATCCCATCTAAATACTCCTGAGATTCTATATTAGTCCGTCCTTCATCAAATCATATAAAAGCTATAATCATCTGTATCCTATACACAGACCGGACTATCATGATTTTTAACAAAACGAAATTATAACAGAAAAATATCATTTTGTCTTTTTAATTTCTACGAAAACTCCAGTACCACCTCCAGACCGGGGTCTTTATTAAGAAGCATCACCTTTCCGCCCATCTTATCCATAAGCTCCTTTACGATATAAAGGCCAAGTCCTGAACCATTTTCTGTTCCGGAATTTTTGCCACGATAGAATTTGCCGGTAATAAACGGGATCTCATCTTCAGGAATACCAGGACCATAATCTCTGAAATGTATCCTAATACTGTTCTTATTATCAGATGTATTATCCTCACATCTTTCAAGCTGTATCTGAATACAGGTCTTTGCGTATTTTTCAGAATTATTCTTAAGATTCTCAAATATCTGCAGCAATCTCTTCGGATCAATATCTGCGTAGATTGCCTCATTCTCGGGAAGTATCATATCTATATCTTCATCGACAAAAAGCTTCCCGACTTCATTTCTTATAAAGCCGGTAAGCTCCACTTTTTCAAGTTTGATATCCAGACGGTTCATCTCTGAAATCGAATGAATAAACAGGTCATTAGTCAGCCTGGTAACTTCGTCACATTTTTCCATTATTACCGATAAATATTTCTGTCTCTTCTCCGCTCCGGAATCCATGTTCGCTTCAAAGGCTTCAGCATATGCCCTGATAGAAGAAACAGGTGTTTTGATATCATGAGAAAGTGTTGCGATAACTGTCTTATTATTCTCTACTGCCTCCTTCTCAGCCCTTCTGGACTTAATTATCTCACGGCGCATATTATCAAATGCCCAGGTAAAATCGCCAAAATAGTTTCCCCTCTTCACTTCAAGAGGTTTATCCATATCTCCTACAGATACAGCATGAGCATAATCCTTTAGCTCCCTGAAGGGCCGCAGGATGCTGATATCGATATAGATCAGCATAGTTAGTATTCCGGCAATACTTACTATCAGGGCAAGGAAAGAACTATAATGCACTACACTTTCCTCTCTCTCTGTCAGATAGTCCGAGGCAAGCTTATCTGTTGCCAGCTCTGCCGCCTCCAGATTCCCCGATGCTATACTCTGCTTTATCTCATTTGCCGTGACACCTATATTCTTCATCACAGTTTCATTTTCCTGTTTTGCTGTCCTTTCTCTATTAATAATAAAGAGAGACATTATCACAATCAGAACTATGTATATCACAGCAATTCCAATCAGCTTTTTATTCATAATCTACCTCACACGACCTGAAACCGGATATATTATGCTACACGAAAGCGGCTGTATTTCACTGTAAAACCCGCTATAAATCACATAGCAAAGCTCATAATCATCTATATATTATCTGATACGATATAGCTTTTATTATCAGATATGATATAAATATCACTCCAGTATATATCCAACCTTGAAAACAGTTTTAATATGCTCCGGCCTGGAAGGATTATCCTCCAGCTTTTCACGAAGCCACCTTATATGCACAGTAAGTGTAGAGGCATCCACTTCACTGAATGCCCCCCACACTTCTGAAATAATCTTATCCTTTTCTATGGCATTTCCCTTGTTCCGGCAGAGAAATGCCAGAAGATCAAATTCCTTTAAAGAAAGTGAGACAGCGGCACCGGACTTGGTAACGCTTCTCGAAGAAAGATTCACGACAACATCTCCAAAGCAGACTGTCTCCTCCTCCTTAGTTCCATAGGTTCTTCTGATAAGTGCATTTACACGTACCAGCAGTTCCTTCATGGAGTAGGGCTTTGGAAGATAGTCGTCACCACCTTTTTCGAAGCCCTCCACCTTATCATCAATACTGGTTCTGGCACTTGCAAAGATTACCGGAACCTTTGACTGACGTCGAAGCTCTTCGCATATCTCAAAGCCATTTCCATCCGGAAGGTTGATATCCAGAATAATCAGATCAAAGGTTTTGTCTGTCAGAATCAGATAAGCTCCCTCCACAGAGTCAGTCCGTTCCACCTCGTAATCATAGCTTTCCAGCATCTCTTTAGTTATATCGGATAATGTATCATCATCATCAACTATGAGTATCCTTCTCATCATACTTCTCCATTTAGAATACACATTTTTCACTCAGTTATAAGTTCGCGCGAGCTGACACTTCTGACCTTCCCGGATGCAATATATCCAAATAATATATACATCACCAGAAAAGCTATAACCGGAAGAGCAAATGCATTTACACTATACTTCATTTCAATATGAGGTATGCCAAACATAGAAAATATTACTCCAATCAGCTTTTCAGATAATAGCCTGGCAAGGATTATCCCTATCACTGAGCTTATAAGACTTATAAATCCAAACCGCGCCGCAAACTGAAGCCTCACATCTCCCACCTTAAAGCCTATCACCCTGCTGATTCCTATATCCGTTCTCTCCTGGATAAATGCCTTCGTGCACATCATAAATACTGTAACAAGTGCAAATACAAATGTCAAAATGTAAATGAGAAGTCCCGAACCATCAGCAGCCACATAGAAAAGCTCACCAAAATCTCCCAGCGCCTCATCATAGTTCAGATATTTTATATCAATCAGATCGCCATATTGTTCCTTGATCTCATCAACTATCTTCGGACCTTCGGATGTATCCTCAATACTGAGTTTATACATATTAAGATGGTCAACAGTATATTTGACATCAGGATCTTCCTTTAATCTTGATAAACCATCCAGTGACATTGATATAGCCTTTCCGGTATCATTCATTGTCTGCCAGAATCCTACTACGATATAATCTGCACTAAAGTCACGTCTTCCGATGGTAACTGTATCTCCGATATCTATATCCAGCAGTCTCGCCACCTGTTCCGAGATAACTATCTCATTATCGTATTTGACCTCACGCCCCTTATATACGGAGCTATATTCCTCCGGATATGCCTTTACAGAAAGCATTACAGACTCTCCATTTATGGAGACATACAGATGGGACTTATATACACGGCCTGTTATATCAGTATGGCTTTTAACTATATTTTCGATATTCTCAATAGTTCCATCCTCCACTTGATTATTAAATGCAAATTCTATCTCACAGAAGGGTTCTCCCATAGAACCAAGTGCGTCTCTGGACTTTACAAATCCACCCATCAGCTCTACTGTGATTACCGTAAAAACAAGAAGTGACGTAACGAGAATAACACTGATATATCTTTTAGGCGCCGAGGTTATCTGCCGGAGACCAAGAGATGTTCTGAGACACCACCTGGCAACAGGTGTATTGAAACGATTTTCAAAATAAACATCATTTTTTCCGGATCTGATAGCATTTACCGGAGACACCCTGCTGATCTTTCTGGTGAAAAGTAATATATAGCAGGCAGTCACTACAAACAGAAGAATAGTCAGCAGTACACCCTCTAGTACCGGAAATGAATCTGTCGGAAGTATCGCAGTCATATCAAAGAATATATGACTCATCCACCTTTCAAGAGGTATCGTTATCGCAAAGCCTATTAACAGCCCTATCAGTTCTGCCAAAATATACTGTATCATGTATACCTTTATGAATACAGCACTTGCCATTCCCTGACTTTTCATTACTCCAAGATTAGTATAGTCTATATCTATCTCTGAACTTACGTTATGACCTGCTATTATCAGAAATATAACAAAAAGCAGCGCCGCAAAGCCTGAAACGACAGCAAGTATAATATTTATATAAATACCCGTATAATGCTCAGAGGTTTCTCTGGTAACCAGTCTTCCCGAAAGATCATTGAACTTGGTTTCCAGATTAAGTTTTCTAAGCATCATATCTGATGATTCAGGTGCTTTTTCTGACGGATATACAAATACCACCTTTCCCACAGCCCAGTTATCATCCTCGGTCTTCATATTGGACTTAATATCTGCATATAACTCATCAAATTCCTCATCACTGATGCAGACGGTTTTATAGCCCATAATACTGGTTCCCATATATGCTTCCTGCATAAAGCCCTTTATAGTAAATTCTCTGGTTATTCCCAGAAAATCCATCTTAATCTTATCACCGGGATTTGCTTTATACATAGATTTAAGGCCGTAAGGAAGATATATCTCGCCCTTCTTCAGCTCATTTTCTTTATTGTAAATCTCCAACGATCTGTAATCTGATGAGAAAATGCGAAAGGTATCCTGCATCTTTAAAACTGTATATGCATTTCCATCACTTTTATCATTACAGCTTATATTCACCGCATTAATCGCGTCTATCGAATAAACCTTCTGAACAAGTTCACTCGACTTCACCTTATCATCAAGCTCCTGACTGTAATATCCATCAGAGAAGAAACCGTATATTACTCCCCTGTCTTCCAGCTCAAATGCTCTTTTTATTCCGGCATTATAATTTTTGCTTACCCCGATCATCGTCATAACACTTACTACTATCAGTGTGGTCAGAAGAACAAAGCCAAAATATATACCTTTTCTATTTCTCATTCCCGCTTTAACGAGTGTAAGTATTTCCATCTTTCAACCTCTTCTTTGCATAAAAAAGCAACATCATAGTAAACTATTTTTTCTACCAGTCCAGTGATTCAAGCCATGCATTTACCTGTATCTCCCTGGCTTTATCACTCTGGAGAATCTGACCATTACTGTCCTTTTCTCCATATCGTGTAAGCTCCAGTTCACCGATAATATTTCCATCTCCCAGATAAATGATACGATTGGCTCTAAGTGCAGACTTTATATCATGTGTTACCATTACTATACTTTGTCCCTCGTTACTAAGCTCAGTCAGGAGATTCAGAACCTCTGTTGTATTCTTTCTGTTAAGAGCACCTGTTGGTTCATCAGCAAAAAGGACTGTGGGATCATTGATGACTGCCCTTGCTATAGCGCATCTCTGCTGTTCTCCGCCGGAAACCTGAGATGGAAGATGCCCTGATATATCAGCTATTCCCATTCTCTCCATCAGCTTCTTTACTTTCTGATTGGTATCCGCTGCACTTCTTTTTTTCATCAGATAACCGGACACTGCAACATTTTCAAAAAGACTGAGATTACTTACCAGATGCATCTGCTGAAATACGAAACCAAAATCATTAATACGAAGTCCTGATATAACCTTATCCTTCGCCTTCGTAATATCAATCTCTTCCGAAGAGCCGGGAACATGATACAGGACTTCTCCTGCTGTCGCCTTATCCATACCGGACAGAGCATATAGCAGTGTTGATTTGCCGGAGCCCGATGAGCCCATGATTACGGTAAAATCCCCCTCATATATATCCATATTCACGTTAGTCAGAACATGAAGCTGTCTCCCATTGTTTGCAAAGGTTTTCTGTAAGTTTTTTGCTGATAAGATAGTATTTTTCATATCATTTTCCTTTTCATGATTATTTCAGATATAATCTGTATATCTTGTACATCGATTTTTAAAAACCGGAACACTGATTTTTAAACGAAATATGCTTGCCTTTTGGTTTACATAACTCAATTTGTGTTTGGGCCACTACATTATGTAACAGATAAAAAGGTATTGCAAATCTATCGTTTACAATACCTTTATAACATATATCTTATTAAGAAGTTATTAACAGCTTATTTATATTACAGCAGTAAACAGCGTCATCAGAAGTGTTATCGTTATCATAGATACTATAGTTGTAACAGTAATGGCAGACGAAAGAATGGCTGTATCTTCTCCCATCTTCTCTGACTGTATCAGGGGAAGATTGCCCACAGGCATCATTGCCATGAGCGAGAAGCCCAGCACAAGAAGTTCATCAAAGCCCAGCCTTCTTAGTATGAAGAACATAGCAACAGGGAGCATTATCATTCTGATTACTATATAGCCCCATAGACGAATATCCTTGAAGCCTTCCCCAACATCAGAACGTGCTATGGAAACTCCCAGCAGAAGCATCGACAGAAATACTGTCGCATTTCCTATATAACTTATACTGCTTTCGATAATAGGTGGAGGTGTTATTCCGAACCAGCACACCACCAGACTGAGAACAGCCATTACAGTTCCGGGGCTGAAAACCTTCTTCAGATCCATCTTCTCTTTTCCGCCACTGAGTACAGCTATTCCATGTGTATAGAATATCAGACTATACACTACATTACATACTATTACATATAATATGGCATTTTCCGGAAGTATTGCCTTTGCCACCGGTATTCCGATAAAACCAACATTGGTATAAACCGTCATAACATTGTAAAATCTATGTTTAGCCTTATCAGCTCTGAGAATATGAGGAAGTAGAAATCCCAGCAATACGAGAAACAGGTAAAACACAGCGCCAAGTATCATTGCTGTCAGTAAATCCTTATGAGTTGCTGTTACATTTCCCGACAGAATCGAAGCTAGTATAAGTGCCGGATTGCAAAAGTCCATTACTATCACCGAAATCTTCTGTGAGGTTACATTATCCACCACCTGTTTTTTATATAAATATATTCCAATAGCAACCAGGATTATAATAACCCCCATTTGCTGAAGTACAACCGTTACGCTCATTACGTTCCCTATCTCACTTTAGTATAGTCTCCATTCCGGTCTTCTGAACCTTCATGCCCACTCCTTCATAGAATTTTCTGGCAGAATCATTTCCCTCCCAGACATTCAGGGTTACATTATAGCAGCCTGAGCTTCTGGCAAAATTTAAAACATATTCATAGAGACTCTTCCCTATATGCCTGCCACGGCAATGCTCATAAACACAGAGATCATCTATATAAAGTGTCTTAATATCAGTTAAAATATTATCATCTTTATGCTGGATAAAAATGCAAAATGCATATCCAACAGTTTTATCATTTTCATCAACCGCTACAAAAACCGGACGTGAATCATCCTCGAAGATTTTATACAGTTCATCGTCAGTATATTTGCGACCAATATTAAAAAGATCAGGTCTTGCAATGTGATGAACCATATCCACCTGATCCAGCAGTTCCTTTACTTCCTTTATATCATCTGCTTTAGCACGTCTTATATTCATTGAAATCCTTTCCTGTTATCCACTTAAAATATATAAGTCTTGAAGGTCTATAAGCTCACAGACCTTTTCACTTTTTATCAAGCATTTCCAGCTCCATTATAAACATCTCGTAAGCATCATCCTCCCACTGAAGCAGCGGTGCATTTTCTCCACCACCATTGGTACTTCGCCTCATTGCTGCGTAAGATGCTTCTCCATATTCCAGAAGATCCAGTTTACTTAGCGGTAGCCCCAGTTCAGTACTGATCCTGCAAAAATCCGCCATGGAATTATCAGATTCTCTGGTTTCAAGAAGCCTGAGTCTGAGGGATTCATCTTTTAGTGCTGCTTCTTTTAACTCTTCAAGTATCTCTCCTACCTCCATATGGTCACTCCTCTTTCAAATGCATTTATTATAATAAACGAACCCATTTCAGACAATATTCTTCAGATTTTCCTGTTTTATCCCGCAGGCTTCGCAAAAGCTTTCCAGCTCATCACTGCTTCTTATAAGCATAACATCCCGAAACTTTTTAGACGTTTTATCCATAAAGCCCGCCACCTTCTCACCGGTACATATACTCGTTTTAATCACCGGTTGTTCCTTGTCAGGATCATACTTAATATCAACCGTTTTCTTTTTTCTTATCCCAAACATTTCAGTCCTCTATAATATTTCCATATATGCTCTTAACTATAATAGAAACAGCTTTATTACAATACTATTTCTTAGAGCAATAATCAAGAAAAGCCTCGCATCCCTCAGTCACATCCCGATATGTACTATCAAAATCTCCTGTGTACCAAGGATCAGCCACACTTCTAGGATGATCTGTATAATCCAGCAGAAGAGATATTTTAGGATCCGGAGCCTTCTTCCCAAGTATCCTGTGCATCCATTTATAGTTCAGCTCATCCATCCCTATAATATAATCATAATTGTTATAATCTGATTTGCTAAGAAGCTGCGCCCTTTTACCCGCGCAGGATATTCCATGCTCAGCCAGCTTCTCCCTGGCAGGCGGATAAACCGGATTTCCTTCTCCATTCCATATCTCATCGGTATGAGTAGCTCTGGATTCAATATGAAACTGATCAGCAATTCCTCTTTTTTTTACCATATCTTTTAGGACAAATTCGCACATTGGCGATCTGCATATATTGCCCCAACATACAAACAGTACATTTATCATATAATCTTTCTCTCCTGTAAAATGTGTATCTTCACTTCATTTCAAAAGGTGCATACGGGGTGCAAATCACAACTTTGCCTTCCCTTAAATCAAGTATTTATGCGGTTTCATGATAATAGGCTGGTATCCTGCCGTGGCATACAAATAGTACTTTTATCATTAGCTTTTTTCCTCGATTTTCCTTGATTTATAAAGGGTTGTACAACAGATTTACAACACGTATTTTTGCAAATATTGGCAAATATCAGCATATTTTTGCCGGCAAAAGGTGCACAAAAAGGTGCAAATTTCAGTCGCGTGCACCTCGGTTTTTGAGCACATGACATGCTGTCATCACAAAGCCTGCACCGAAGCCAATCTTTCCATCTCGTTTTGAGCATCCTCAAAATTCACATGCGTATATGTATTGAGTGTAACACTTATATCAGCATGTCCCATAATGTACTGAAGTGTCTTAGGATTCATTCCTGACTTTGCCATCTTGCTGCAGAAGGTATGTCTACATACATGTGGAGTGACGCACGGCATCTGTACCTTGTAAATGCTATTGTACTTCTCTCTGATATGCTGCATATATTTCTCCCAGTGAAGAGCAACCATAGGCATATCATTCTTATCAAGACATAAGAATCCAACTATACCATCAACCATCGGCTCCACTTTAGGATTTTCTCTGTTAGAAATAATATTCTTAAAGCAATCTGCAACTTCCTTTGTCATAGGAACAAATCTGGTACCACTTTCAGTTTTAGGTTTTTCTATGATGTACTCCATATTACTCGATCTCTGAAGTTGTCTTTCAACATTGATTCTCATTTTCTTAAAATCAATATCCTTTATAGTAAGGCCACAGAATTCAGAGATTCTAAGTCCTGTATTAAACAGTATGTAGATAGCATCATAGTATCTGCAAAAATGCGCATCCTCCTTAATAAACTTTAATAAGTCCCTTTCCTGCTTTCTTGTGATAGCTTCTCTGGTAACACTATCATTAACC
>OCVV011348262.1_pt1 | contig 21372 bp, 5 predicted proteins | sample 1539721 | NCBI WGS metagenome assembly OCVV01 (sample SAMN02144230, study PRJEB22623) | gut metagenome | biome: sheep rumen | host: Ovis aries | place: New Zealand
GAGCGGACGGAAATATTCTGTCATGGTAAAGGAGCATAAAATAGCCCGGGAAAGTGACTTCAGGGTCATGGAACGGCTCAGGAAGGACCTCGCACAGGAAAGGGCCGAAAAGATCCGTATCCGGAACCTGTGGTTCGGGACCTGCGAGGACATCTTAAAGGAATGCAGCCGCACAATAGCCCGTAAGGAAAAGGAATACGAGCGGGACCTGAAAGAAAAAGATGCCTTCATACAGAAACTGCAGACAGAGATCCAGAGACTTGAAGAAAAGCTCGGAGCAGAACATGAGAAATATCTCAGGCAGATAGAAGAAACATACGAAGCCAGGACACAGCTCGAGGAAGAACAGAAAAGAATAAGGCGCTGGCCGCAAAACTGCGTAAGGACTACAGCAATTCCTCGAGATCGTCGTCCATGTCTCCGAACCGCTTGATGCTGCGGCATGAGCCTTGATACTTGCTGTATTTACAAAAATCTTACCTTATTAAAGCGGATACTCGATAAAAAGACAAATATGTCAGATGATGTGAACACAGAGTGTTCACTTGACATTTGACATATATGCAAGTATATAATTTTAATAGGTGCTTTATACGCTGATATGAAGAATGACGCATCAATTTATCTATAGTGAATAACACAAGCGAAAGAGACAGGTCCTATGAATCGTTTTCTCTCTATTTTAAATAGAATACTGAAAAATCTTCGGTTCTTAAGGAGATGGAGGCGCGTGGTCATGTTTTTGGCATCAGTGTGTGTTTTCGTAACGACATACAATCTGATTCTGCCTGCCATTAGTGTGGATAAAAACAATGTCGGGAACGTGTCGGGGCTTTATCTAGACGATGTCGATAGTACTAACGATGATCAAGCTACTCCAGATGAGCCTATATCAGATGGTAAAACAATCCAGGAACCGAAAATACATATGCAGAAAACCCCGAATAGCAATTCAGAGCATTCGGTGAATGTATATGAACTTTCAGTCGTTGGTGATGCTTATGAGACAGTTGTAACTTTCGATGATAAGGCTGGGATACCGGATGGCGCAAGTCTTGAAGTTCAGGAGATTACACATAATCAGGAAGCTTTTGATTCGGATGGGGGCACAAAATACGATGAGTATATTGACAGTACGTCAGATACGCTCGGACTTAATGCCGGGCTTATTTCGTATGCGCGAGTTTTTGACATCAGTATAGTCAAGGATGGAGAAAAGGTAGAGCCGCAGGGGCGGGCGATCGACGTGCGTTTCGAGCTTCAGGATGCCGAAGAAGAGAGTGAGCTCAATGTGGTGAACTTTTCTGACGGTGCGGATAAAGGCCGCATAGTAGAGAATTTTGCTGATGGAAATACGATTGAATTTGCCGCAGACGGATCCTCCGTATATGTCATCATCGGAACAACGATTGAGAAAACTGTACTGGCAAGCGATGGGCTGAATTATAAGGTGTCTGTGACCTACGGTTCAGAGACTGGCATCCCGGAGACCGCGGAGCTGGAGGTAAACGAGATCCTTCCCGAAGATCTGAGCGGCGCAGGTACATCCTCCGTATATGGCATGAGCTATGGGGAGTATGTGGCATACACCGAGAACGCACTTGGAATGGAAGAAGGCAGCGCAGGATATATCCGGCTGTTTGACATCAAGATCGTGGATAAGGACGAGCACAGCGTGAAGTACCAGCCAGTGGAGGGTACTGTTGTTGACGTGCAGATCGAGCTAGTGGATAAAGATTCCAGTGAAGAAGCAGCGGCAAGTACACAGGTGGTGCACTTTGCGGATGATATGGAAATCCCCAATATCGTAGAGTTCATTAATGTGGAAGGAATCACCGTAAGCTTTGAAACTTCTGGTTTTAGTGTATATGCGATTGTTGAAACAGCGGATACTGATCCGTCTGGGACTGTTTCCCGAAAATATGAGTTTTACACAGATAACACATTTGCAACACCATTCACATTTGTGAACAAGGAGGGAGAAGAGACATTCGTACAGTATGTAACAGAAGATGGTATGCTGTACAATCCAGATGCTCCTGGTGCCGTTGTCGGGAAGCAGTTTGTTGGATGGGCGGATGAAAACGGAACAATTATCATTTCCCCTGGAACCGAGGGAACAATCGTAACAGGAGTCACTGGGACAGATACTATAGTCAAGCTATATCCACGATATGATGATGTCTACTTTATTGAGTACTACGATGAACATCATAATGTTTACAAGACAGAAAGCTCAGTGGAGGGGGATTTCTCCATGAATGGCATGACAGCCGGTCTGATTGAGGAGGAAGAGTACCGGATTATTTATCAGCCTGATGACAGTGAGGAGGCATTCATGGGGTGGTCCATGGAGGATCATTCTTTAGACACAGTGACACAGGTTGATTTCACTGGCGATGCGGACAAAAAGATCGAACTGTATCCTGCAAAAGCCAAAGTGTTCTGGATTAATTTTGATAAAAATGATGCTGGTGGTACTTCTAAAGCTACTTATACTGCTCCGTTGTGGGTTTTGCAGACAGATGACAAAGTCTCGGATCGCCACACATCACTACCAGAATCTACTCGACCTGGTTATGAATTTGGTGGGTGGTATACCGATCCCGAATGTACAACTGCATTTAACATGGATACACATCTGACAGAAGATATTACATTGTATGCAAGGTGGATCCCTGCTGATCAGACTTATACAGTAGTAATATTGAAACAGAGAATATCGGATAGGGTCACTGCTACAACAGAAGAGAAAACATACGACTATGAGACTTCTTATACCTTGCATGGAACAACAGGAAGTACGGCATCTGTCCCCGATCAGTATAAAAATGTGAGTTTTGATGGTTTTAACTATGGAAGGTGTGATGCCAATACAACAATCGCCGCTGATGGTAGCACGGTACTCTATGTTTATTATGATCGTAAGATTATAACATTCAATTTCTATTTGTATGGTGCGACTGGGTCAACAGTAAACTACACAACTATTAATGAGGATCAAGCCAATAACAATTATAATAGTAATATCGATGTTTTCGGTGATTATCTAGGTGAAAAGGTTATTCTTACCAGAACATCCGGTTCTTCAACTCGGAACTATCTCTCTCAATACAATTATAATGGTGCTCCTGAATATACGGATACGATATATGAATTAAGAAATGGTTCTTATGTTGAAGCTACAGAGCCTTACAGCACTAATACTAGGTATTATTATAGATATTATGAAGGATTTTGGCCCTTTGGAAGATATCGTTATTCGCAACTAAATTGGCGTACTGAAATGACAACAGACTACACATGGTATACCCCTGACGGTAATGAGTACAATGGTAATTATTATTCCCAAACAGAAACTGCTGCTGGTACCCGCTGGTATATCTGGAAATCCAGGACAGGACTATATGGTTCTTCACTGAACGGTGAATGGCCTTCTGAATACTGGTGGTATTCTGGATATAGTGGAAGTACTGGAACTGGAACAAGGACAACATTTCTGGATGCTTTCCTGCCCTCAGGAACCGAAACGGAGGTTAATTTTTATGGAAATACCGGGACAGGAACCTCAAGTATTCGATTCTATCAGCAAAATGTGGATGGAGAGACATATTCTCTGCCCAGTGGTGGTACGGTAACATCCACCAGTAATGCCTCTTTTAACCTGACAGATAAATATAACGGTTTTCATATTGCAGAATATCGTACTAGGCGAAATGGAACATGGTCTTCATGGACGCAGCCAGGCGAACTGATGTTACAGAACGGCAGCTATTATTATGATGCAGACCCTAACACATATGGCTATCAGAATATTTCGAGTGGATATACGGATCTTGAAATACGCTTTGACCGAAATACATACACAATAGATTTCTTGGATGGCTTCAATCATAGCAATACTGAACTTGCTGATTCTGCCAGTGTGTTATATGGCTGTTCAGTAGAGGATGTAGATCCTGGCACGCCTGATGTCACTCATGAGGGATATACTTTTACTGGTTGGTATACAGATCCGGACTGCAAAAATCTGTTTGATTTCTCATCTGAGACGATGCCTGCTAATAATCTTGTACTTTATGCAGGGTGGGAGAAACAGCGCTTTCGAATCTGGATTCAGCCTAACGGAGGAATTCTGAGCCCTACTGAGTCGACCTTCTTCCGGGCAGATTATGGAGATCTGGTACAGGAGTACAGCGATGTGGAAATGACCGGTCGCGATTACTACGCATCGGACGATGGTGAATACAGTTATATTTACATTTGCGATCCGGAGAATCATGATCAGGCTCGTGTAGCATATTATAAAAAGACAACAGAGCTCGGCGTGATTACATTGCAAAAGGAAGATGAGAACGGCAATATTATCAACGATGTCTATGATGAACGAGAATGGACGGATGGAAAGAAATACAGCTATCAGAAAGGAGTTTATGATTTTGTTGGCTGGTATCGTGTAGATGGCGAAATCAGCGAATTGATTCCGCCGGAGGTGTTGGAAAGTGATAATCTTACACTGTGGAATTTTAATACTCCGGTGAAAGAACCTTTGGCGATACGTGCCGTTTGGAAACGAGTTGGTTCGTTCCGAGTCGGATATGATAAAAACATGTACGATGAGGAGGGAAATGTTATTGTTGTACCTGGCTCGGAAGATGCTCAAGTACCTCCGACAACATTGTATACCTACGGTGATCTCTCGCAGGCAATCGTGGGTGAAGCTCCGACGAAAACACCTGATAATTATACCTTTGTTGGATGGAGAACACCTGCAGGGGAAATCGTTCAGCCCAATGAAACGATAACTATTCACTCATCTCTGGCAATTATGGAGGATGGGACGGATACAAATGATCCGAAGTACTTATATAAGCTCACCGCTGTATATAAGCAATTGGATGTTACATCGCTGGTCTATGATGCAAATGGCGGGACAGGTGCTTTATCAGATCTGGAAGGGACAGCTTCTGAAAGCGAAGAGGCGGTTTATGGAACCAATCAGATCACAAAACTGGAACTCAATTCGAAACTGACTCTAAGTGACGGATCGGGATTCACAAGAGAGCATTACAGATTGATAGGCTGGAATGATGATAAAAATGCAGCAGACAATGAAGTTGTCAAATACGAATTAAGCGGAATATATGGCATAGATAATCCGGATGGTAATACGCTCTATGCGGTTTGGGAACTTTTAAGAATGCCTGTGCCTTTTGTCAAGCAGGGAGAAAAAGAAGATGGGTCCTATGACCAGCTTGCAGGAGCTGAATTCAGCCTCTATACAGATTCTGAATGCACTGTACTGATCAGTGATGATGAAGCATATAATAATATTGTAAAAGAAGCAGATGCAATCGTAACTTCTATGGGAGATACAGGCAACAACGTGATGTTCCCGAAAGTCCCTGTTGGAATATTCTATTTCAGGGAGCTATCGGTTGACAGCCAGTATAAGCTCGACAATTCTATTCATATTATAGAAGTGACAGAGTCTGATGACGGAAATCATACCCTGAGCTACACGATTGACGGGAAAAGTTATACATCAGAGGAACCTTTTATCATTAAGAATTATCGTAAGGGCACGCTTGTAGTTACGAAGACGGTAGACAGTGTTGTGGAAGACGATGAAACGAAGGATTTCAGTTTTACTGCGACAGTATTGAACGTATCTAATGCGGCTGACACGACTATTAATGGTACATATGGAGATCTGACCTTTACAAATGGAGTGGCTTCCTTCACTCTTAAACATGGGGAAGGAAAGACGATCCGAAATCTGGTCAGGAAAACTGTAACCATAACAGAGAATGGGGCTGAAATATATACGACTACAGCCAATGCAGCATCTTCTACAGGAAATTATGATGAGAATTCCAGAACTTACACAATCACGATCTTGGATGATGGAGATACTGTCAACTTTGAAAATAAGCTAGAAGGTGTTCCTGTCAGAGTGTTGAAAATTGATTATACAGGTTCTCCGCTGGAAGGCGCAGGATTCTATTTCACAGGCAAGGATTTTGATGGGAACGAAGAAACTGAGTTAGAACGTAAGACAAGATACGTGTCAGCAAAAGTCAATAACAATAGTGAAGAAGCGGTTGTTATAGAGCGAGAGGCTGTTCCGATTGGGACATACACACTACATGAAGAAACAGTTCCTGTGGGCTATATCGGTCTGACAGGAGACATAGAAATCTCTGTTTCGCCTGGAACAGGCGGAAATATAGAAGTAATCTATAAGGTAGGAGATACTCAGTATACCGGACCAACATATATTAACCAGGTGGACGGAACATGGATTATCAGGATCATGAACACTGCAGGTTATGAACTCCCCGCCACCGGCGGCCCTGGCACACACCTGATCTATCTTCTCTGCATCATCTTCACAAGCCTTGCAGGCACAGGGCTTATGATGAGACGACGGAGGAGAAACGCGGCATAGAGTAACTCAAGAGAACACAGGCTGTGAGAGGAATAGTTTCCTTGATCAGCCTGTGTTTATCTTAGCTCCTGCACTTTTGCGAATAAACGTGACGAAGCAAGCAACGGGAGCACAGAGGGAGAGCTCCTCTTCATTATTCCTTTTCAGTTACAAATATCTGTTCCCGCTTTGCCTGCCCGCCGAGATAAGCGTATGCGACATAGCTGGCGTTATTAACCGCTTCGGGACCTTCCGCCCCACACTTCTCGTTCATCGTGAGCAATGCTCCGTAAAGTGCGATCAGGTTTTTGGCCTTTTCTTCCGTCACCTCCCCATGTTCTTTCTGTGCCTCTGAAATGGCGAGCAGTGTGTCCGATACTGACTCGACCTTCTTCTTCAACTCTCCATAATCCATTTTCAGCTGGTTTACAGTTCTCTGCATCTCCGCAATCTGCTGACGGGCTTCTTCAAGTAGCATTTTTCCATCCTCCGGCATGAAAAGTTTCACAAGCGTTTCCGCGGTTACGCTTGTTGCCTGCTGCTTGTTAAGCCCGGCAGCGATTAAACGTCTGATAAGTTCTTCTGTCATGATGGTTTTCCTCCTTGGGTATTTGGCTGCGGTTCTCCCCCCCCCCACAGGGGAGATGATAGCATGTTTGGCAGTAAATGGGGATGAGCGTCTGTTGGAGAAGGCGGGAGGCAACGATCCAGGAATCCGGAAAAGAGACAGCTGACGACTGCGGAGAAAACCTCTGTAAACACAGCGCGGCATGTTACGATCTGGCGGATTTCTATGACCGAACAGACAGAATTCCAGAAGACACGGTCCTCTACTCAGAGGATCTTGTCACGCGGTTCATCCAGAGCATTACGGTGAAAACAAAATGCCTGATTGTGAAATTCAAGGCTGGCGTTGAGGTGAGGGTACAGGCTTGAGTCTTCTTTCCCCGTCTATGCAGCTTCGCAACTATGTAAGAGATCAAGTAAAGCGTGATCAGAAACATAGCGGCGAGGCAGCATAGGCGGGGATTTTTTGTTTATGCAATTCCGGATTCTCTTTGAAATGATTGAAAAGCCGGACAACATACGGTATAACTATAGGAAAGATAAACGAGGGGTTGGTATTATTGAGCAACAAAGCGGACAAGCCAAAATTGACATCACGGCAGCTTGTGATAAAGATGCGAGATGAAAAAGGCATTTCCTTCAAATATGATTCTGAAGATGATGCAGCAGAATATTTGTCCGACAGAAACAATTATCTGCGGACGGCTTGCTACAGGGTTTCTTACCAGAAGTATTCCGCAGGCGCGAACACGGGAAAATATATGAATCTGGATTTTGCATATCTCAAAGAACTGTCTGTGATTGATATGCACTATCGATTTCTTGTAAAGAGAATGAGTTCTGATATCGAACATTCAATTTCTGTTAATCTGCTAAAGCTGATCGAAAACGATCCTTCTACGGATGGCTATGATATTGTGGAGCAGTTTCTAAACAGAAATCTGTATGTTGTTCGGAATATTGAGAGATCCAGAACATCACCTCATACTGGTGATCTGATAAAAAAGTATTTTTCTATGACAACCACAGTGGATCCTTCCACAGGAAGGAGAAGCACGCAGATCACAGCATATGATGACTGTCCGGCATGGGTTTTGTGTGAATGCCTCACATTTGGTGATCTTGCGTCTTTCTATCGGTTCTTTTGTGATACAAGGAGAATCGCCATGTTTACTTCGTGGGAAGTCCTTAATCTTGTAAGAAGTCTTAGAAACGGAGTCTCACATGATAATTGCATGCTCTGCAATATCCCTTCTGGCACAAGTGTACCGCCGCAAGAACTCACAGTAGCCGTTCGCAATCTTGGGGTGGTATCAACATCACAGAGGCAGAAGAAACTATCGAGCGGACAGTTTTGGAATTTACGGCGCTATTGTATGCGTACAGTCTGATCGTTAAAGGAAAGGTACGTGAACATAGGGTGCAGGAACTAAAGGACTTCTTTAACGGCAGAGTACAGGAAAAGAAGGCATTCTTTACTGGAAATAACTTGATCACGACTACATACGAATTCGTGAGAAAAATGATCGAAGGATTTTTGCCTGAATAAATCAGGGGGGTTATGGTAACCCACATCAAGCATCAGATGGTGGCAGTTATTGTCGAGAAACCAGAAAATCCTGAGAAGAGATGCTGGAAAACGGGCAGGAAAACGCATTTACTGCTGATTGACAAACTGCTCAAAATGGTGTATTCTTGATTTAACATAAAAAACCAGTAATGGTTTTGACGGGGCGGTGCTAAGGCAACGTCCTATTTTTTGTTCATCCAGCCCACCTGGCAACGATCCCTCTGTGTAAGAACTTACACAGCCGGAAACCTGCCGGATGGGCAATTTTTTTGCTTTGCTCTGAGTCCTCTTCCTTCGCAATCCTTCCCGGTTCCCATTCTTTGTTCCAACCGGCTCGGAACAGCAATCAGTAAAAATAATCTGCCCATTTTTTGCCGTTTTTTGTAAGAAACATGCCCTTTTCGGGTATGTTATGAGATTTTGAAAATCCACTTTACCCTTACGAGTTCCGAGAATTGTTGGAACAACGATTGAGAAGAATGTACTTACGTCGGATGGGAAAAACTACCAGATTTCTGTGAATTATGGGGCTGATGCGAAACTGCCGGACGATACGGACCTTAACGTTGTAGAATTAGAGCAGGGAGATAATAAGTATATCCACTATCTTGAAGAGTCGGCTTTCAGGTTGGATAGGGAAGCGGCGGATATTCCCTATGTCCGGATATTTGATATCAGTCTTGTATCTAAGAACTATCCGGATGTGCACTTTCAGCCTGAGGCAGATGTGGCAGTCAGCATTAAGTTGATAGATGCAGATGAGAACAGAATGGATAGCCTTAAAGTTCTTCATATTTCTGATGGTAAAGTGGATATATTTGATTCATCGGCAGATGGAAATGTATTGAATTTTGTGACCGATAGTTTTTCTATATATCCAATTGTGGATGATGGGGAAAATGCACGTATCGGATATCGTTTCTGGTACAATGATGGGACGCAGGATGTTCTCCTGTCCACTCAGTATTTCCGATATAAGGATGTCCATCCTGAAAGCGGCGATGCTCTGACCATTAACGAACCTGGTATTCCGGGGATTGAGAGCGCCACTTGGAATCGTATTTTCAGAGGATGGAGTACAACCTCCTTTAGCGATTCCGATGACAATCTAATTACTGTTGAAAATCTGAATGATGAACTTTCATCAAAGGCGGAAACGGAATACTCAGAAGGGACTTTTATTGACGTTTACGCTAATCTTAAAGACGTCTATTACGTTACATATGTCGACGTGAACCCCAATAATATTCTTGCGACGGAAATAGTTCCGTTAGCAGAGTCCGGCGGTACGACATTTACGGTAAAACCGGAATCACAGTTGCGACCGACTATCGACGCTGACACCGTACTGCATGGATGGTACGACATCAATAATCCGGGAACAGTCTATGCCCCGGGTCAGGATAATGTCGCGATCAATTCCAGTTTGACCCTTTATCCCAAGATTGAAGGAGGCGCCTGGCTGATCTTTAATGATAATGATCCTGTATGGGACGAGGAAAAACAGGAGTATGTCAGCGGAGGAGCAAGCTTCACTCCACCTGCGTTCTGTCTCAATGAAGAAACAGAGGCACCCGCTGATCCCACATGGGCCGGATATGAATTTGGGGGATGGTATGTCGACAGGGAATGTACTATTCCTTTTGAGTTTGGTAATACGCTGGATCATGATACTACTGTTTACGCAAAATGGATTCCTTCGGATTCACAATATCGTGTAATTATCTGGAAGCAGCGGACTTCGAATAGTACCGGTCTCCCAGATGATGAAAAGACGTATGATTATGTGACCAGTTATTTGATTGACGAAAATGTGTCTACAGGAGATAGAGTGACACTTGCCAATTCATATAAGAATATTTACGGCAGCAATGGAACTTCTACCGATACGGACAAAGCATACTTCATGTATAACGATGGAAAAACCGACCAGTCGGTGGTGGTCAAGGCTGACGGAAGTTCTGTTCTTAATGTATATTATGATAGGAAGCCAGTCACGCTGGATTACTATACGTGGGACTATGGATATACTGCCACTACAGGCAATAATGGGACACAATATGGCTTAGTGGACGGAGAATATGTTCAGCTGACAAGGAACGGAAATATATGGACGTATGTTGTCGGAACAGAGTATACGTATACTCGTTATACCGGCACCAGTACAGGTAACCATTATATTCCCGATGGGAATGGAGGGTATACAGAGGTATATCTTTACAGGGCTAACAATAGATGGTACCGGGAGCTTACGTGGTCACTATTTGGCGGCTATAGCTATTCAAATGAATATACTGGCTATGTGTATACTCGAAACGAGACGAATATTACTGAAACGTATACCGGAACGCGCTATGCAAGGAACAATTATCTTTCATGGCAGCTGTATAAATCCTTTACCGGTCTCTATGGCTCTACGTTGGCAGAAAACGGATATTCCTGGCCGGAGGAATATGACTGGTATAGTACGGGAGGGAGTACTGGTAATGTCAGCGGGACACGCACGACTTTCATGTCTGCTTTCCTTCCGACAGATGTAAATACTTCCGGAAACACAGTTACAGTAAACTTTTACGCGTCAACTGCAACAGGAACTTATCACATATATTTTCTGACGCAAAATCTGGATGGAACTTACACAGAAATAGATAATGTAGCAGCGAGTTGGACAAGCTTCTTAATCTCAGATAAATACATTGGATATCATGCCCATCAATATAGGGCAGACAACGGAAACTGGAATAATGCCGGAAACAAAAACAACAATGGGTATTACAATAACGGAAATACTGTTTCATTTTCCAACGATCTGTATATTCGTTTTAATCTGAATGATCGCACGCTGACCTTCTATACCAACAATGGCGCAAATCAGGTGATTGATTATACTGTACCATACAGTAAATCTTTGTCTGAATATGCAGGGCAGAACGAGGGACAGAAAAACGGTTATTATTTTCTGGGATGGTACGCGGACCCGAGCTGTACGGAACCTTTTAATTTCAACCAGACAATGCCGGACAACAATGTTGCCGTATATGGCAAATGGAGGAAGGAACGTTTCCGCATTGTTGTCGATCCGGGGGCAAACAACGTATATATGGGCAGTCAGGCGACTAAATTCCGTCTGGACTATGATGAAACCATGGATGGCGGTCTGATGGAATCTGCAACTCGCGCAGGATACATTTTGGATGGCTGGTACACCGATCCTGATTTCACGAACAGATATCTATTTACCAATCCGGTAAACTCTTCAACACCGGGGGTGGATATGACTTACCAGACATCTCCTGCCTGGGCAACCGCTCGAGCAGCATATGGAGATGATGATGAGGAGCATGAAAATGTGCGCGGCATCCTGCACTTATATGCAAAATGGATTCCCGATCCGAACAGTATCGGAATTAATGTAGTATACGATGCCGGAGATGCCGCTCTATACGATTCTCTGGGCGAGTTCCAGACAACTGTTCCGATTGATACGCATATGTACGGATTTGACGGAACAGCTACCGGGCGCGAATCACCATCAAACTATAATGATCTTTATACATTTAAGTATTGGGAGGCAACAAAAGAAGACGGTACAAAGGTACATATTTATCCCGGAGACCCGATAGATCTTGCGGAACTGACGTTTTCTGACCCGGTTTATGATGAAAACGGAGATCTGCTCAGAAAGACTGTAACGCTTCGGGCGGTATACGATCAGACCGGAGATTCGTCCCGTATTACTCATATAACCTATAACGGAGATACGATCTCCTATACAAAATACGGAACTTCTGAAACACAGGTGCTGCAAGGGAAAACGAGAGATGGTACGAACCAGATATCGGTCACTCTGAATGAGGAAGTTAACGAGACGATCATACTGCCGGATGAAGATGATTTCTATCTGAATGGCTACACTCTTGTCGGATGGTCCTTCTTTGAAGGGAACTATGAAGAACAGACAGCTGCACTTGCGGAATACAATGCTGTAAATCCTGACAATCTATTGACTGATTTTGAATGCGGTCAGGAAGTGGCAGCGGACAATCTAGATCAAGGTCCGGTTAATGACAGCGGAAATACTCTGTATGCTATGTGGCAGCCAAAATCGTATTCGGTAACGGTAAGACAGGTGGTGGAAAGCGGTGTTCCTCAGAATACTTTTACCTATCTGTATAAAACGGGAGAGGAAGCCATCATTGACGCCGCTTCTTTTACTGTAACTTTTCTGACAGGGAATGATTCGTTTGGCGTAGATAATCTGACATATTATGACAGGACCGGAGATGTGATTCGAATCTCTACTCCGGAAATTCCAAGCGGTGCTACCTATTCCGTACGTGTAAATGCTGTCGTTACAAAAGATGACGGGACTACTGAAATATTAAATCCTACAACGGCAGGGGATTACCAGATCTTGGGCGATGTAGTGATTACATACACGTATTCTTTGAATGTTCCTGTGAAACTTCAGAAAAGAGATGCTACAAACCATAATACCGTGTTGACAAACGCTGTGTTCACTGTGACTCCTGTAGAGTTTAACTCGGCCACACAGCATTGGGAGGTTGCCGGATCAGGGCTGACACTGACGGTTGACAGTGCTACTCTCGAAAAGTATTTACAGGAAGGAACATACCGGATAGAGGAAATATCGGCGCCGGACAATTATGCTAAAATAGAGCCGATCCTCTATTTATCTGTTAAAAAGGATGAACCTTTCACATTATTTGCAGAGAATGGTTCAGATATCAGTACGCAAATTGCCGAGCTGGATCCCACAGGAAAGATACTAACCGTCTATGATAACCCTATACGTACAGTTACACTGAGCAAAACGGTTGAGGGAGAGAGCGATGTCGGTTTCCCATTCAAGATTACAGTTTATAATGACCGTGATGGCAGACTCGGAAACTATGTCATCGGAACTGTGGACAGTTCTGATTTGACTACCAATAATATCGGCGAAGCAATGGTGACATTAAACAATGGTGACAGCGTTAATCTGAAAATCCCGCATGGATCCAAGCTGACCGTGGAAGAAATGCCGAACTCCCGATATGAGGCAAGCTATGTCTGGAACAGTGAGTCGGCTGTGGATAGTCTTGTATTCGGAATCGAACCTGTGAGTATTACAGCGGACAGTACGCTCGCGTATACGAACACACCCAGTTCTCAGAAACTCCGCATCCATAAGATAGGCGATGACACAGAAGATGGGCTTGCTGGCGCTAAATTCGATCTGACGGCAATCGGAGTGGACGGTTTTGCCAACATGACAGGGTTAATCTCCATGGATGGCACAACGGCTCCAACAAATCTGGGCTATCTCCCGGGCAATGACGATACAGACACAACTCTGTTCCACCTCCCCGTCGGCACCTATACGCTCAGCGAGTCAGAAGCGCCAGATTATTATGATGGCTTGTCAGGAAATGTGACATTGGTGGTCACGGCAGATGGAATAACGATGAGTAAGGGAGCTGATAACGATGCCGTTGTTCTAAGTGATCCTGCTGATGGCGTGTACACCCTTAGCGTCATTAATACCCGTAAACTTGGCACAGTGACAGTAATCAAAAATGTAGAGGGTACAGTTAAGGACAAAAGCGAAACATATAGCTTCTCACAGACCGGTCTGATGGGTGAGTCAACATTTGTTCTACGCGGATCGGATAACGAAGCAACGGCGGAAATTGTGGAAAACCGGACAGTATTCACTGATGTTCCATACGGAACGGTGTTTTCTATTACTGAGTCTGATACCTATACTGATTTCAATACGACCATTGTAATCAGTAACGAAAATCCTGCATCAACTACTTCCCGGTTAACCACTGGCGATGTGACTGTGAACGATGACGTGGTTATAACATACAAAAATACAAGGATAAATCAGCCGATAAAAATTTTCAAATACGAGACCGGCACTAATCCTGAAAAGCCTTTGGCAGGAGCAGTGTTTTCATTGACGGGACCGGAAGGGACTGACATTTTGCACACGAATCTAATTACAAATAGCGATGGATATCTGATAAATGAGGAAAACGGCGTTATTTTTAAACTACCGGTCAGTGCCGGAAGATATACGCTGACAGAAACAAAAGCTCCTGCCGGATATTTGATAATTGGTGACGGGAGTACAATATTTACAGTAACTGCAGAAAGTGTAATTGGAGCAATCACAGAAATTCAATCCACTGACGAGGAAGAAGAACCCACCGGTGTCTATGTTATCAAAGTTCAAAATTCGGCCGGCGTACAACTGCCCGCGACAGGTGGTTACGGAACTAAGCCAATCTACTACTTAGGGATCACGCTAATTGCCCTTGCGGGCGTAGGATTCGTGATGAACAGGAGACGAAAAGAAGCAGCATGATCTGTTAGAAACAATGAGACAGTGTAAAACAAAAATTTGATGCGAAAACTTTAAGAGTGAGGCCATCCCTTTCTGCTAACTGAAAAGGTTCGTAGAGGAGATGGTCTTCTCTTATAATTGCAGTTTTTTGGCTTTTACACATGTGTGTGGCGCAAATACATGTTTTGTCTGGAATTAAAAATACATTTTGTGAAACACCGTTCCTATAGAATGGACATAAATAGTTCACTTGACATTTGATTCGTATAGCGATATATACTTAAAACAGTTAAACATTAGTGTGAGTTACCCTCGCCAATACTGGCATAAGCAAATTGTCAGCTTACGCGACCCTTATCACACGTCAAGTCTCGTTAGTGAATTTTAAATATGCATTGGCTTAATATATAATATTTACTTACTTATTTTAACTTGTTAGACCCAGATAGTAAAGGCAGACTATATGAATCGCGTTCTCGCTTCTATTAATAAAATACTGAAAGATCGTCGATTCTTACGGAGATGGAGATACTTTGTCACATTTTTGGCTTCAGTATGTGTGTTTATAACGACATACAATCTGATCTTGCCGGCTATCAGCGTGGAAAAGGATAATGCCGAAAATGTCTCCGGCCTTTATCTAGAGGACGCTGAGAGTATTGACAACAAGCAGAACACCCTGGCTGAACCAGACTTAGACGATGAGGTAACTGATGCTCCGATAGTGCAAACGCAGGAACCCGCAGATGAAGATCAGAAAGAATCTTCGGATGTTATAGAACTCTCCTCGAGCGGTGACGCCTATGAGATATTTGTGACCTGCGATGATCAGGCTGGAATACCTGATGATGCTTATCTCGAAGTTCAGGAGATAACACAGAATTCGGGAGCTTATGACTCAGGTGAAATCACAACATACGACGAATATATTGACAATACATTAAATGCGCTCGGACTTGATGCTGAGCTTATTTCGTATGTCCGGGTTTTTGATATCAGCATTGTTAAGGACGGAGAGAAAATCCAGCCTGCTGAAGGAAGCAATGTGGGTGTGCGGATTGAACTTGCGGACAGCAGCAGTGACTGTCTCAATGTGGTTCACTTTCCGAATGATTCAGATACGGGAGAGCAGGTCCTGAGCAGTACTGAAACTAGCGAAAATGGGGCTGTGGTGGAGTTCGAAGCCGAAAGTTTCAGCGTTTATTCTATCGTGGCTGCGCCGGAACCGGTAACTGTGTACCAGCCTGTCAATACTCTTGCAGATATAATCGAAGACCAGGGGTATTATCTGGCAATTGCCAGAAGCGGTACCAATTATATGACGAGTACAAGGACTTTAAATGGAGCCACATATGAGCTTACCGGCGTTACGAACAGACCAGACGGCGAAAACTGGTTCTTTGAGTGTCCGGAAGAAGGGAAAGTGAACATCTATTACCTTGATTCAGATGGCACCAAAATGTACCTGAATGTCGACAACTTAAGGGACATCAGCTTTTCCGACACCCCGCAGACACTATCAATAGAGCAGACAAAAAATAACCCCGGTACATTTTACATCTATACTGTGATCGGCAATAAAAATTATGCGCTCAGCGTCAGAAGCATCCGTAACTTCTTTTTTGAAAATAGAAATAACGGAGTCAACGCTAATGAACGCGTCGTTCTCACAAAGTATATGAAAGACCCGTATAAACTGGATGGCAAGACTTTCGGAATCGCCTTTAACGATGATTCCACATCGGCGGCTGCTATGTCTGCAACAAGTAAAACGGTGGGCAATCAGAACCGGCTTGAAGGCATAGATATGCTCATTCGCACTGACGTGCTTGGAGGCAACAGCAATCTTCTTGTCGCCGAGAACAGCGATATACAGGAGTGGACATTTGAATATGCCGGCGCAGACAATTACTATATTAAGACAACGATAGACGGAGCTGATAAATACCTCCGCATGAACGGCGCTAGTGTATCGCTCGTCGATAAGACCTCTGCTTCAGCGATTCAAGCTGTACCCGGAGAAAATGAAAACAGCGGCAAATGGCATTTTTCAGTCGGAAACAATTCGCTGAACTTTACCGGAAGCGCCGCAAACGGCTTTAATGCTGCAGGCAGCAGTAACGCTACCTGGCTCAACCTGGTCGAAAAGTCCACCCTTACGGATGATGACTTCGTTGAATATTCCGCCCAAAAGATCAGCGCCAATGACGATATTCTCAGCGCAACGCAAAAGGATGAGAATGGTGATATTCTCTTGGATGACGAAGGAAATCCCGTTTACAGATCAAAAAAAAGCCAGGTCGTCATTTACACCCGCGTTTGGAACGAAACGGCCAAAAAATATGAGTTTTACGCCGTGGATCATGACGGCTCACTTGTACGTGTCTATGAAAGCGGCGATCAGATTAACTGGATCGGGGATCATGTCAATTCAGCTCTATGGGAGTTCACGGAATACACCAATGATGACGGCACTCCGAGTTATTTCTATGAATTAGAGAACACTGCTTACTCAGGAACATACCTGGTTCCTCAGTCAGGCGGTATCATATCGCATCAGCCTGTCGGTATAAATCTGAACGGACGGCGGGAAGGTTTTAACTATTCATCCATCGTTGCGTGGGATGATGACGCGTATGCTTATTCCGGTTTGAAAGTTGTAAGAGATGAAGACGGTTCCCTCAGGGTGGTCACCTGTTCACTCGATGAAGCTGCAGACTTCCATTTCGCGGTAATACACCCTCCGGTCGAGGAAGCGGATCGAACCACGGAAGTGAATACAGTGGATAATGATGAATTCGGCATCAGCATCAAGATGATCGATTTCAATAAAAGTATTGTAAATGGCCGTGAGTCCGTTCAGACATCCTATTTGGGTACAAAACAATGGGATGCGGCTCATGCGTACGAGGCGGAAACCGGGCTGGTTTCCACCAATCTAATCAATGGATATCCGCTGATCACGGCGCATACTGAAAAAGAAGGCAGCAGTCTTTCTGGACTCTTTAACAACATGACGCCTGCCAATCATTTGTTTATTCAAAGTGTCTATAATGAGAGCGGTTATTTCGAATACGACAGTACCCAGAACTTTGCGCATTATAATACAGAAGGAGACAATGAAGGTAACTTTACAGTCTATAATCAGCTTGGCGCAATAGGAACCAGTACAGGAGATACCAGGGTCCATGGCCAGTTCATGCCCTATAACGATATCAGCGCTGAGGTCGGCTACGCTCACGATTCGCAGGGCAATGTTATCAGAAATCTCCGCGATATTGGAGGTCAGGAGCTTGCGGACACAGACCCGCGCAAGGGCGAGCCGTTGTACTCGATTCCGCAAAATGATGCCGACTATTATTTCGGCATGGAACTTTCAGCCGTATTCACTCAGACGCCTGACGGTGTTGACAACTGGGGGCACGATATTATCTTCGAATTTACAGGTGACGATGACTTTTGGTTCTATGTTGACGGAGAACTTGTGCTGGATCTGGGAGGCGTCCATAGTGCAGTGGGCGGTTCTGTGAACTTCAGAACAGGCGAAGTGATATGTAATGGCACGAAAACGACGCTTTATGATGTTTTCAAGAGCAATTATGAGGCGCGGTTCAAAGATGTTAATGATGTTGACGAGCTCTTTGTGACAAAAATAGTGAACGGTGAAGAAGTCCATGTTTTTAGTGATTACACCACGCATGAGATGAAGATGTTCTACATGGAGCGAGGTGCCGGCGCGTCCAACCTGAGGATGCGCTTTAACCTGGCTTCTGTAAAGCCCGGCACAGTTGAACTGTCCAAAAAACTCAAAGGTGTCGATAACGCATCGAATAAACTGATTCAGTATCCGTATCAAATATGGTATCAGACAGCAGAATACGCGCAGAATCCGGACGGCACATTCGTACTTAATGAGGATGGTCATCGCGTAATAACCGCTTATCACACCCCTGATCTTCTGTCGCAGCCGGCATCGAACACCAATTTGACAGGCAAAGTATATGCAGTATATAAGGGAACGAAAAAACTGATTCCATATAAGCAGTCCATGACGATAGGAGGAATAACTTACAACAATGTATTCCTGCTGAGGGCAGGTGAGACAGCAGTAATCAACTTCCCTGAGAACACCTATCGGTATAAACTCGTTGAATGCGGTGTCGATATTTCGGTATATAAACATGTCTACGTAAACGGTGATGATGATCAGAATGAGATTTTCGGAAAAGCATATAATAACAGTGATGGTTGGGATCCTGAAGACGGACCGGAGACACTGCCTGAGCAAACCTCAACATATGAAGGATCTACACGTTCGGATTTTGGAATCACTTACTATACAACAGAGGGACGTCCGAGAGTAGAGTATACAAATGAGGTTCCTCCGGATGTCATGCGCACATTAACGTTCGAGAAGGTGCTTTACGATACGAACGGCGATCGCCTTTCTGCCGAAGACGCTGCAGAGGTCCCATCTGCATTTAATTTCAGGCTCTATCTTGGCAATGAGTTTGCTGATCAGGAAAATCTTCTCCCGGCAGATATGTATACTTATTATGTTAAGGGACCGGATCATACTTACTGCAAATGGGATAAAACCGATAAGAAATTTGTATCGCTCGGTGAAGGTGTTGATACATTTGAAGAATTCAAAGCTCTGAGTGAAGATGATCAGCGAGCAGGAACATTTACTACATCGATGTACGGTTCAATTTCTAAAATTCCCGCCGGCTATACGATTGAGGTGCGCGACCTGATCGTCGGCACTAAATATAAGATAGATGAGCCCGATCGCGAGATTCCGAAAGGCTACACGCGCCGTGACAAGGACGGCTATGTCCGCATGGATACGGCAGGCGGCCCTGTTGTCTATTACACTGATGGAGAAGGCATATACGGACGTCATCCGGAAGACGGCAACACGATCACAGCGAAACCCATCAGTGACACGATTGTCGATAAGACCGAATTGCCCAAGGTTGAAATTCGGAACCAGGAGGGCTGGGGACTGACAGCCCAAAAGGAATGGACTGACAGGGACTTTATGATCCACGATCCGGTCTATCTTGCAGTATATCTGGATGACGGACACGGCAAGCCCGGGGATCTAATTGAAGGAACCGTCCGTATGCTAGATACCAACGACAAAGAGATTTATTGGTTCTTCCCTGATCTCAAGATAGGTGACGATACATATACCTTTGACAAATTCATCGTTCGCGAGGTGAGGCTGACCGAAACATCAGAAACGCCTATTGTTGTGGATGAGAGCGGTGTTGTGACAGGCTACAGCACCATCACACCCATAGAAGAGGGCGGCAACATCAGTGTCAGCGGCAGAACCTACAGCAGCATCGAACGAACCGAGAATTATACCGTTAATTATCAGACCGGCGACTCAACCGGACAGAACGAAAACATTCGGACCGATACCGTAACGAATTCCCGGCCGGGCATCCAGATCTATAAAACGGATTGGAGCGGAGAAAATTACCTGTCCGGCGCTGTATTCACGCTCAAAGACTCCAACGGGCATGATGTAGGACACGCCACCTACACTTCAGATATAAAAGGTCTTGTGACAACGGCTTATCTGAACGAAGGGACCTTCACTCTTGATGAGATCAGAACGCCGGACGGTTATGCTGCGCTCGACAATCCAATCACTATCACGGTGATGACAGAAAAACCGACCAATTATGATCTGACTGTGACATCGGGAACCACAACTTACTATATTATTCTAAGCGGGCCGACAGATTTCTTTACAGTATCACCTGCGACGAATAAAGCCATGGCGCGCATTACCGTAAAGAACCGCACTGTACAGGAACTGACGGTCGTAAAGGAGGGCGTCGACGGCAGCACGAGAATCCCTCTTGGCGGAGTTCACTTCGCGCTGTATGAGCAGGTCAAAGATAGCGAAGGACATGTGCGTCCGGCTTATAGTCCGATAGTCGATTATGACGATCTTGTGACTAGGGCTGATGGTGTTCTCGAGGAAATAACGATGAACCTTGGGACTGGTACATATTACCTGAGGGAAAAGACCGCACCTGACGGTTATAAGAGTCTTTCGGAAGATCTGTGCTTTACGATAGGTGAGGATGGAAAAGTATTGATCCATAACGACGGGTATTCGAATTGGCTGGTCAGAGATACTTCTGTTCCCGGAACTGTATCATATCAGATCAGCATTGAGAACACACCTCTCGGAATTACTCTCCGCAAGACGGATGAGAACGGAAAAACACTGTCCGGATCAAAATTTGTACTATGTAAGAAGAACGATTCCGGCAGTTTTGCTGCTGTCACCGGAATAGACGGAATCACAGAAGACGGACTGATCGACCTGACAGATAAAATAATACTTTCCCAAAATGCCGGACTATAGGTTGAACCTGTAATCCAGCCAAATATACCGTGTTACGCTTCAATGTAAGGCACCAG
>OCVV011193702.1_pt1 | contig 21363 bp, 17 predicted proteins | sample 1539721 | NCBI WGS metagenome assembly OCVV01 (sample SAMN02144230, study PRJEB22623) | gut metagenome | biome: sheep rumen | host: Ovis aries | place: New Zealand
AGAAGTAACTCCAGTTGATAAGCTAGATATCGATAAGATAGAAACTAATTTAACTGATACAGAAATAAAAGAAAAAGTGGATAAGACAGGGGTAGACGGAAGAAGTAAAATACAAGTATTAAATAATGATTGTAAAAGTTGGGACAGTCCCCTAATTGCTAGTATTCAAATTGGAAGTGATGGAGAAATCGATAATACATCATTTGCAACATTTCCAGAAGGAAAGACAAAAAAAACTGTGGTAATGGGAGACTTAGTAAAAATAGGCAATGAAGAATTTTACGTAGTAAGCAATGATGGAACTGATTTAGTGTTATTAGCCCATTATAACTTAAATGTTGGAAACAATAAAGTTGATGGTATAGAAGGAATTCAAAATTCTAATACTGTAGGATTTAAATCTGGAAAAGTAACAAAAGGAACAGTTATATTCTCTAGTACAAATTATTGGGATGGCAAAGTTGGAGATGGTAAAGAATATGAAGGATCATATGATTATAATTTAAATAACTTCCCAGATGTTTTTGATTCAAATAGTAATATTTATCAATATGTACAATCATATAAAGAATATTTGGAAAATCAAGGAGCTAAGATTAAGCTAGCCAGATTATTAAAGGTCAAAGAGTTAAGAGATGCATTAGGGTGTGGGCAATATACATGTAATAATGCTCCAGGATTTTTAAATGAAACTAGTTTTTGGCTAGGTGAAGCTGGTGGAAAGTATGATGTTTATAGATTAGGAACATATGATGGTATATCAGCTGCTGGACATGATAGGTCTGATAACTTTGGTGTTCGTCCTGTTATAGTTATCTAATGTTAACTATTTAGATTAAATATGGTAATAAAACTTTTGTCAAATTGACAAGAGTTTTTTTTATTTTGCCTTAAACCTATTTACAAAAACCAATATGTAGGTTAATATTATGGTAGCAGTGGTTGAAAGTGGTGAAAAGTGGGGGATTGTTATGTTTATGGGTGAGTTTCATCATAATATTGATGAAAAAGGAAGATTAACACTTCCAGCAAAATATAGGGAAGAACTAGGAGATAAGTTTATTATTACGCGCGGTATTGAAAAATGCCTCTTTGTTTACACGATGGACGAGTGGCAAAATATCACTAAAATGCTTAATAATCTACCATTCACCAAAAAAGATGCTCGTAGTTTTATGAGGTTTTTACTTTCTGGAGCTACTGCAGCAGAGTTTGACAAGCAGGGTCGAATTAATATTACCTCTCCATTGATTGACTACGCCGATTTAAAAAAAGAATGCGTCGTAATCGGCGTAGGAGATCGCTTAGAAATTTGGTCAGAAGAAAAGTGGAATGATTTCTTCGATACAAATAAAGACAATTTGTCAGACATTGCTGAGACTTTATTTGATTCGAATTGGCAAGAAGGAGAATAAATATGCATATAAGTGTTTTATTGAATGAATCAATTGAAGGCTTAAATTTGAAGGAAGACGGTATTTATGTAGACTGCACATTAGGTTATGCAGGACATTCCAGTGAAATTTTAAAGCGAATAAGAAGGGGTTATCTTTTCGCCATAGATCAAGATAAAGATGCTATTGAAAGTAGTATGAAAAGACTTAGTGCAATAAGTGATAATTTTACTATTATTAAAAGCAACTTTTCTAATCTAAAAGAAGAACTTTTAAAAAGAAATGTAGATAAAGTAGATGGATTCCTATTTGACTTAGGAGTCTCATCAGTTCAACTTGATGAAACAGAAAGAGGTTTTAGCTATCACAATGATGCAAAACTCGATATGAGAATGGATCAAGATGCAAAATTATCTGCGTGGGATGTAGTTAATACTTATTCATTAGAAAAATTAAGAGAAATATTTTACAAATATGGAGAAGAAAAATATTCTTCAATTATAGCAAAAAATATTGTAAAATATCGTGCAAACAAAACAATTGATACAACATTAGAACTTGCTAATATAATATCTGATTCAGTACCAATGAAAGCAAAAAAAGAACATCATCCAGCAAGAAAAGTATTTCAAGCAATAAGAATTGAAGTAAATAAAGAACTAGAAATATTAGAAAGTTCAATTGACGACGCATTATCTATGCTTAAGGTAGGTGGAAGAATATGTATAATAACCTTCCATTCACTAGAGGATAGAATAGTCAAAAATACATTTAAAAAACACACTGAAATAGATCCTAAAGTAAAAGGAATACCAAATATTCCAGAAGAATATCTACCTGATTTCAAATTAATAAATAAAGACGTAATCGTTCCAAGCGAAGAAGAATTAAGAGAAAACAATAGATCTAGATCAGCAAAATTAAGAATAATTGAAAGAATAAAATAGGTGAAATAAATGAAAAAAAAGATGAAGAAAGTGGTAAAAATTGGTAAATTTGAAAAATTGTTTTATAGTTTTGCTGTTTTACTTTTAATAGCATTACCTTTTACAGTAGTATTTTTACAGGCTACTTTATCTAAGGTAAGTGTACAAGTAGAACAAGTAAAACAACAAATTAAAACACAGGAAAAGAAAAATGAATCATTATCAATGAAGATTAATGAACTTGCATCACTTGATAAAATTATTGAAGTTGCACACGAGCAAGGATTGAGTTATAATAATGATAATATTAAAACTTTTGATGAATAAATACTAGGGTGTGATTTTAAATGAAAAAAGAAAAGAGCGAATTGAAGAATATTAAGTTTAGCAAACTTTATGTTATAGTTGCTCTTTTTCTTTTTGGAATAATTCTTTATAGAATAAAAGAGTTATCATTAAATGAAGTAGTTGAAGGAGTAAATATTCAAAATTTTGCAAACAATAGAACTACTAAAACAGAAACACTATATTCTAAAAGAGGAACAATATATGATGTTAATGGAAATGCACTAGCACAAAATATTACTTCTTATACCTTAATAGCATATTTATCTCCAAGTAGAACAGGAGAATCAAAAGTTCCTAAACATGTAATAGATAAAGAATATACTGCAGAAAAGCTTTCTACAGTTTTAGATATACCAAAAGATCAAATTTTAAAATATTTAAGCAAAGAAGCATATCAAGTAGAACTTGGCCCAAAAGCAAAAAATTTAACAGAATTAAAGAAAAGTGAAATAGAAGCATTACAACTTCCAGGAATTGATTTTGTTGAAACACAGCAAAGATATTACCCATTTGGAAGATTTGCATCATATATAATGGGTTATGCTAAGAAAAAAGAAGTAACAAATGAAGATGGAGAAACGATTGAAGATTTAGTCGGTGAAATGGGAATAGAAGCCTACTATAATAAAGAACTTACAGGAACAAATGGCTTTGTTGCTTACCAAAAAGATAGAAATGGATATAAGATTCCAGGAACAAATGAAGTTACAGTTTCAGCTGTTGATGGGCATGATATTTATTTAACTATAAATAGTAATATTCAATTATTTGTTGAAGATGCTATTGATGAATTAAATACTAAATGTAAAACAGATTTTGTAAGTGTAATGTTAGCAGATGCAAAAACAGGTGCGATTCTTGCAAGCGGTACATCTCCAACATTTGATCCAAATATTAAAAATATAGAATCTTATTTAAATTTAAATGTTTCAGTCCCTTTTGAACCAGGAAGTACTATGAAGATATTTTCATACATGGCAGCAATGGAAAATGATGTATATAATGGACAAGAAAAGTATAAATCCGGAATTTTCGTAGCAAAAGATGGAACAGAAATAGGTGACTGGAAAAGAGCAGGTTGGGGTTATATAACCTATGATGCAGGTTTTGCATTATCAAGTAATGTTGCAGTAATGAATCTAATTGATAAATATATGACTGCTGAACAATTAAAAAGCTACTATAAGAAATTAGGATTTGGAAGCAAAACAGGTATAGAACTTCCAAATGAACAACCAGGAAAAATTGATTTTAAATATCAAACAGAAATTTTAAATGCTGGATTTGGACAAGGTATTACAACAACACCAGTTCAAAATATTAAGGCATTAACATCAATTTCAAATAATGGAATCTTATTAAAACCATATATAATTGATAAAATTGTAGATCATAACACTGGAGAAGTTATCTATCAAGGCCAAAAAACAGAACTTGATCGCGTTGCAAGTTTAAAAACAGTTACAAAAATAAAAGAACTAATGAGAAGTGTAATCACTGGAACTTCTTCAACTTCAACTGGATATTACTATTATATGGATGGCTATGACTTTATTGCTAAAACAGGAACAGCACAGGTTGCTAATGAAAATGGCAAAGGTTATTCCAATAGCTTAGTAGTTAGAGGACTAGCTGGAATGTTTCCTGGAGAAAATCCACAAGTGCTTCTTTACATGGCTATAAAAAGTGAAAACTGCGCAACATCAAATGTAGAAGCATTTGTAAAAAGTATGGTTAAAAATACTAGTAAATATCTTGAAATATATGATGAAGCCAAAGAAAACACTACAAAATTACAAAACATAGTAATGGATTCATATATTAATAAAAATGTTAGTAGTGTTCAATCAACTTTAAAAAGCAATCAAATTGACGTCGTAATAATTGGCAATGGTGATAAAGTAATTAATCAATATCCAAAAGAAGGAGAAAAAGTTAATAAAATAGATAAAGTATTCTTGCTTACTAATGGAAACGAAATAAAGATGCCAAACATAATCGGATATAGCATTAGAGATTTTTATAATTTAATGGAATTGATAAAAATACCATATACAAAAGATGGTGTAGGCTATATTATTAGTCAAAGTATACCTGCTGATACTATAATTAATAAAGAAATGAATCTAGATGTTAAATTTGAAGCAAAATATTAAAAAGAAAAAGTTAGGGTAACCTAACTTTTTATATTGCTCTATAAGTATCTTTATACTTATATGGATTTTTTGGATCTATTTTATCAATAAATAAAATACCATTTAAATGATCAATTTCATGTTGAAATACCACAGCAAGTTCTTCTCTTGCTCTTATTGATATTTTATTACCATCAACGTCATATCCTTCAACTGTAACTCTAGCACTTCTTGGAACTATTCCAAATGTCTCACGATTAATACTTAAACATCCTTCGCCATCTTCAACATATATTTTTTCTGCAGATTCACTCACTATTTTTGGATTTATTACAACATAAGTTTCAAATTTACCTTCTTCATATTCGTGAACAATAGTAATATATCTTTTTAATACACCAATTTGAACTGCTGACATTCCCATACCCGGTCTAAGACTATATTTTGCTGCTATATCATCAATTTGGCTATTAGTTAAATATTCAACCATTAACCTAATATTTTCTTTATCTTCATCTGATAATGGAAATTCAACTTCTTTACTTTTTTTTCTTAATATTTTATCTTTTTCATCAATGATATCTTTTGTTAATAGCATAATACACCTCTTACTGGGTATATTTTAACACGAAAACATAATTTTTTAAAGTTTTTTTATCTATCTATTAGATCTAGAACCAATAACTATTACTAATAAAATAAATAAAACTAATATAATTGCATAATTGTTATTACTTCCATAGTTGCAATAATACATTGGATAAGGTTGGTAATTTGATCCACAGCAGCTTCCACCACCATAATAATACATGTTCATACCTCCATTCTAATATAGTTTATTAATTAAAATAAAAAGTGCTACTATAATAGTCTATAGGTAAATAGTCACTAATGTGTTATAATACTAATGACTAAAGAGTGGTGAATACAAATGGACAACTATATTATTGGAAATGTAAGAAAAATAATATATAGAAGCGAAACAGGATATGTAGTTGGAATATTTAAAGTAAAAGAAACTACAGATTCATTTAATTTCTTAAAGGATGAATCAATTTCTTTTACTGGATACTTTCACGAAATAGACATAGATGATAGCTTTAAGTTTAGAGGTAATATTGTAAACCATCCTAAATATGGAGAACAGTTTAATGTAGAATTTTATGAAAAGGTAATGCCTGAAGAAAAAGATTCGATAATTGAATTTTTATCAAGTGGAACTTTCAAGGGAATAGGAGAAAAGACTGCAACCAAAATAGTTAATGTATTAGGTGATAATGCACTACAAATAATATTAGATAATCCAGAAAACTTAATTTTAATTCCAGGAATTACACAAAAACAAATAGATGTATTACACAATACATTAATTGAGTATTCTAATAGCTATAGTGTCATTTTGAAATTAAATGATCTTGGTTTTATTTCACGTGATTCTATGAGTATTTATAATAAATATAAAGCAAATACTTTAAATGTAATAGATGACAATGTATACAAATTAATAGAAGATGTAAAAGATATAACATTTAAAAAAGCAGATTCAGTAGCACTAAAAATGGGTTATACAAGAGAAGATAAAAGAAGAATATGCTCAGCAATAATATCTACAATGGAAGAGCTATGTAATACTCTTAGCCATTGTTATTTGAATATTCAAAATATATACAAATACACAACAATAACTCTTGGCAATAACATAAGTGAAGAGTTATTTATTGAATGTATAAATTCACTAATTCTTGATTTAAAAGTAATTAAATTAGAAGAAAAGTATTATTTAAGAAGTATGTGGGATGCAGAAGAAAACATTACTAATAGAATTACTTATTTAAGTAATAAAAAAGATTTAAAAAGTACTAATGTAGATGAATATATAAAAGAGTTAGAAAATAATAAGAAAATAACATATAATGAAGAACAAAAGAATGCTATTAAAAATTCTTTAATAAAAAACTTTTTAATAATTACAGGAGGTCCTGGAACAGGAAAAACAACAATAGTTTCTTCAATAATTGATCTTTATAAAAAAATTAATGATATTTCTTATGAAAAACTAATTGAAGAAGTAGTAGTACTAGCACCTACAGGAAGAGCAAGTAAAAGACTAACTGAAAAAAGTTTATTTCCAGCTTCAACAATCCATAGTTTTCTAAAATGGAACAAAGAAATGGATAAATTTGCTATTAATGAATATAACAAAAGTGATGCAAAATTAGTAATAATTGATGAAGCAAGTATGATTGATGTTATGCTGTTTAGTAGTCTTTTAAAAGGACTTAGAAGTGACACTAGAATAGTTATGGTTGGAGATTATGATCAGCTTCCAAGTGTGGGACCGGGACAATTGTTGAAAGATTTAATCGAATCTAATGTCTTAAATGTTATCGCATTAAAAGAATTATACCGACAAGGAGAGGATTCATCTATTATTACACTTGCCCACAGTATTAATAATGGTGAGGTTGATGAATCAATATTTAATGAATCAGATGATTTAAAATTTATTAAAACAGTTAACATTGAAGAGCCATTAAAAGAAATTGCAGAAAAGTATAAAAATGCTTCTTATGCAGATTTTCAAGTTTTAATTCCAATGTATAAAGGAATTAATGGAATAGATAATATAAATAAAATACTTCAATCTATATTTAATCCAAAATCTAAAAATAAAAATGAAATAATAATTGGAGATACAATCTATAGAGAAAATGATAAAGTGTTACAATTAGTTAATATGCCTGAAGAAAGAATCTATAATGGAGATATAGGAACTATTTCAAGAATAGATAATAAAGAAATTGTTATAGACTTTGATACAAGTCAAGTATCATTTACCAAAAGTAATTTTAATAAGTTTAAACTAGGATATGCAATAAGTATTCATAAAAGTCAAGGCTCTGAGTTTGATACAGTCGTAATTCCTGTAGTCAAGTCATATAATAAAATGTTGTATAGAAAACTTTATTATACTGCAATAACTAGATCAAAGAAAAAATTAATCATGATAGGGGATATTGATGCCTTAAAGATTTCAGCAGCAAATAATAATCAAGATGTAAGAATGACTTCAATAAAAGAAAAATTAATAAAAAAAATGAGTATATAAACTTATAAATAACAAATAATAATAATGTATCTAGATATATCATATTTTATTGAGGTGGTAGTTACGAATTGTATGTGGAAAGTACTAGCAGTAACTAGTATAGGATTAGGAGCACTAGTTCTATATAAGATGAAAAATCCTAATTGTATTCAAGATATGAAGAATACAATAGATAATGTTACTGACAATGCTAGTAAAAAAATGAAAAATATGATGGAATAGTCAAGTATTATACTTGACTTTTTCCTTTTTGTAATAATTCTAAAACTTTGAAATATATTTTTTAGGAGGATAATTTGAAAAATAAAGAATCTGAAAATGTTAATTATATATTACTAAATAGCTTCATTAAAATTTCAAAAAAATGTGTTGATGTATTATTTATATTATTAATAGTATCTTTATTATTTATTATAGGAAAATTATTAATTGATTGGAAAATTTTAAAAAATATTATTAATATTATAAATACTATTAGTCCTATATTTATAGGTTTTATAATAGCGTGGCTATTAAATCCAATTGTATGTTATCTAGAGAAAAAAGGCATTAAAAGAAATTTATCTACTTTTATAACTTTTTTTGTATTTGTATTAACATTAATTATTTTTTTCTTTTTATTAATACCAGAAATAATTAAACAAGTACAAGATGCAATTAAATTAATACCAAACATATTAAATAGTTTTAATAATTCATTAGATAATTTATTTAGTAGATTATCTAAAATATATGATTATGATTTTAAAAATATAAAAGATAGTATTAATACAACAAGTTCAACATATCTTAAAGAAATAACTGAAAATTTACCAAAACTTGTTATTAATATTTCTTCAAATATAATATCTAAAGGATTAAAAATAGTTATAGGATTAATAATTTCTTTTTATATGCTTATTGACTTTAAAAATATAAGAGTAAATACATTAAAACTTTTACCAAAAAGAATTAACAAATTATATAATGATTTAACATTAAAAATTGATAAGACTTTAAAATCATATGTATTAGGTACAATAGTAGTAACAATAACTCTTTTTATATTTCAATCTTTAGGATTCTTAATTGCTGGATTAAAAGCACCATTAGTATTTGGAATTATATGTGCAGTAACAAATATCATACCTTATATTGGACCATATATAGGTGGAATACCAGCAGTACTAGTAGGATTCACAATGAGTCCTTTAGTAGGAGTTTTAACACTTATTTCAGTAATAGTATCTCAACTAATTGAAAGTTATATATTAACTCCAGTAATTTTAAGTAAAACAATGAAACTTCATCCAATTACAATAATTATAGGATTACTTTTATTTAATTATTATTTTGGAGTATTAGGACTAATCATATCAACTCCAATAATATCTTGCATTAAAATAGTATTAAGATATATCAATGAAAAATATAACATTATAGAAATAAGTTAGAATTTGTCGATTTAAATAGATTGACTTGTCTATATTAAAAAAATATAATATATTTATGTTTAATATCCAAATAGGACAAGAAAGAAGTGAGCTAATGTATAAATTATTTATCTTATTTATGATTTATTCATTCACTGGTTGGTTAATGGAAGTAATATTTAAATTAGTTCAAAATAAAAGACTAGTAAATAGAGGCTTTTTGGTTGGGCCAATTTGTCCTATATATGGTGTATGTGGATCAATGATTTATTTAATATTTTCTAATATTGAATATAATATATTTATGATTTTTTTCCTTTCTATTGCATTGTGTGCAGTAATAGAATATTTTGTAAGTTGGCTACTAGAATACCTATTTGATGCAAGATGGTGGGACTATTCTCATAAAAAATTTAATATAAATGGAAGAATATGCTTAAGGAATTTACTGTTTTTTGGGTTGCTAGGTTGTCTTGCTGTTTACTATATTAATCCGTTTCTTATTTCAATAATAAATGAAATAGATATACAGGTTTTAAAGATTATATCAATTATATTATTTGTTTTATTTGTAATTGATATCATCATTTCAGTAAAATTAATTAATAGTTTAAAAGATGTATTATATACATTAAAGAAAGATGCAACAGAAGAAATATCAAAAAAAATAAGAAGAATACTAGTAGACAAAAGTATATATTTTAGAAGAGTAATAATAGCATATCCAAACTTTAAATTCTCTTTAAAAAAGATAAAAGATAAAATTAAAAGAAAAAAATAAAGATATTCTATAATCATCTTTGAATGATTAATATAAAAATAATATTATTATGTTTGCAAATTCAACATTAATAAAATAATAAGATTTTTAAATAAAGTGATTCATATCACTTTTTTTATTGAAATCTTATATATAAAATAATATAATAAAATGTACAAGATGGAGGTTTTATGGTTACTAATAATGAATTAAATAATATAACAAATATAGATGAACATGTAGATTTAATCAATTCTTTTTTTATTTTAAATGATATGGAAAAAATTAATGATACTTTAAATATAAATGATAAAGAGTTTAAAATAGTTAAAAACAATAATCATTTAGTCATAAAGTGTTCTGATGGTAGAGTAATGAACTTAAATATAGATTTTAAAGAACATGATGGAGAAAATCATGGTAATCCACTTTCTAAAATAGTAATAGAGTATCCTTTTGATGATTACAAAATTAGTTTAATTTCATATATTAATACAAGAAAAAAAGCATTAGGAGATTTAGATAGTGAATATCTTTCCAAAGAAGAATTTTTATGTAATTCATCTTTTGCAATCCAAAAAAAAGATACTGAACATAAATTAATTGTAAAAGACATCAAAGATGGAAAAGTATATAGGGGAATAGATTCATTAGATATTTTCTATTATGTAGAACCAAAAACAGTATTTATAGGAGAAGACTTATTCTACGACAGAATAAGAATGAATAAAGAAGGAAATGAAATAACAGAGATTAAAGGGAAAAAAGTACCTAACTATAATCTATTAAAAAGCTTTAATGCAGAAGAAGAATTACTAAAGATAAATGATGTTATAGATTCAACTGATTTTAACTCAATAACTATAGGACTTTTTGATGAATTAAAAAATAAAGTAAATGAAAAGCAAAACTTTATTAATAATTTATTCAGATTAACAGATATTTATAAAGTAAAAGTATCGAATATATTAGACTTAAGTGAAAAGTTTATTCTAGGAACAAAAGAAAAAATATTTAATTCCGAAGAGTTAAAAGAAGTAATAGATTATATAAATAATTATTCTAAAAATAATAGTAATACTAAAAGAAAAATATATAAAAAATATCATTGATTATTTAAATATATTTTGTTAGAATATCATTGTATTAATATTTATAGATGTTGATTGAAGAAAAGTACTGATATAATTGTTTAAAGAGAGATCTTGGTGGTGTAAAAGATTAACTAAGTATTAGGAAAGCTACTTCATGAGTCTATCGGTTAAAACCGTTATATCAATTAAGACCAAATTAGGATGGTACCGTGATTATTCACTCCTATAGTTTGGTCTTTTTATTTTAAGGAGGAAATTATGAATTATAAAATAGCTATTGATGGACCTAGTGGAACTGGTAAGAGTACAGCTGCAAAAAGGCTGGCTAAAAGACTATCTTTTATATACATTGATACTGGAGCAATGTATAGAGCAATCGGACTTTTTTGTTTTAGAAATAACATTGATATAAATAAAGAAGAAGAGGTAGTTAAGCATTTAGCTGAAATAGATATTGATATTTTCTATAACAATGGAACTCAAGAAATAAAACTTAACGGAGAAAATGTTAGTAGTGAAATTAGACAAAATGAAATATCACATTATGCTTCAGTTGTAAGTACTTATAAAGATGTTAGAGAAAAATTAGTAGCTATTCAAAGAAGTCTTGCTATTAAAAACTCAGTTATTATGGATGGAAGAGATATAGGAACAGTAGTACTTCCTGATGCGGATTTAAAAATATATTTAGTGGCATCATCTAAAGTTAGAGCAGAAAGAAGATATAAAGAGTTAAAAGATAAAGGGCAAGATATATCTTTAAAAGAAATAGAAAAAGAACTAAATGAAAGAGACAAAAGAGATATGAATCGTGAAAATAGTCCATTAAAAAAAGCAAAAGATGCGATAGAAGTTGATTCATCAAATTTAAATGAACAAGAAGTAGAAGACAAATTATATGAATTATTCATAAAGAAAGTAGGGATATAGATGAAATATTTAAAAAGTACAGAAATAAGAAAAATGTGGTTAGATTTCTTTGTAAGTAAAGGACATCAAATAATTGAAAGTGCACCATTAATTCCTGAAGGAGATGACTCATTGTTTTTTGTAAATGCAGGAGTTACACCTTTAAAGAAATATTTTGATGGTACTATAGTTCCAGAAAATAAAAGATTAACCAGTATACAAAAATGTATTAGAACAAATGACATAGAGAATGTAGGAGTTACTAAAACTCATCAAACATTTTTTGAAATGATGGGTAATTTCTCAGTAGGAGATTATTTCAAAGAAGAAGCACTTGACTTTGCATTTGAATTCTTAACAAGTGTTGATTGGTGTGACATTCCAGTAGATAGATTATACTGTACAATATATATGACTGATGAAGCTGCATATAATAAATGGATTAGTCTAGGAATGAGCCCAGATCATATAATTAGACTTCCAGGAAACTTTTGGGAAATTGGAAGCGGACCATGTGGACCAGATTCAGAAATATTCTTTGATAGAGGAGAAGCATATGATCCAAATGGAGATGCTTTAGAAAAATTTAAAAAAGATGAAGATCAAGGTAGATATGTAGAAATATGGAATAACGTATTCAGTCAGTATAATTCAGAACCTGGAGTTGATAGAAGCTTATACAAAGAATTACCACATAAAAACATTGATACAGGAGCAGGACTTGAAAGATGGTGTTGTATATTTCAAAATGTAGATTCAAATTTTGATACTGACTTGTTTGTACCATTAATAAAACAAATAGAAGAAATATCTGGAGTTAAATATGATGGATCAAAACATTTTAAAATAATTGCAGATCACATAAGAGCAATTACAATGGCACTTTCTGATGGAGCAATATTTGAAAACAATAATAGAGGATATGTTTTAAGAAGATTATTAAGAAGAAGCGTTAAAAGTGGAAGAAAACTAGGAATAAATGAACCATTTATGTATCGTTTAGTAGATACAGTAGTAGATATAATGCAAGAAAGCTATCCTAAATTAAATGAAACAAAATCATTTGTTAAAGGATTAGTTTTAGAAGAAGAAAAACTATTCCATGACACTTTAAGAGCAGGTGAAAGAAAGCTACTTGATTTAATTAAGGAAAGTCACGATGGAAAAATAAGTGGATATGATGCCTTTAAACTATATGATACATATGGATTTCCATTTGAATTAACAGAAGAATATTTAGCTGATGAAAATATGACTGTTGATAAAGAAGAATTTGACAAATATATGGAAGAAAGTAAAAAATTAGCTAAGGAAAGTAGAAAACAAGAAGCTAATATGAATATTCAAAATGAAGATTTATTAAAGTTCTTATCTCCAAGTGATTTCTTATACGATACTTATGAATTAAAAGATTCTTTAGTAATTGGATTATTTAAAGATGGTCATAGTGTTGAAGAACTTGATACTGATGGATATGTTATATTTGATAGAACTTGTTTCTATGCAGAAAGTGGAGGACAAGTTGCAGATATTGGTGCTATAAAAAATAAACACTTCAAAGCAAAAGTAGTTGATGTAAAGAAAGCACCAAATGGACAACATATGCATAAACTAGAAATACTTGAAGGAAAAATAAAAATTGGCGATAAATGCGAATTAAAAATAATAAAAGATAAGAGATTAAAAACTCAAGCTAACCATAGTACAATTCATATTGTTCAAAAAATTCTACAAGATACACTTTCTAATTCTATTCATCAAGCAGGAAGTTATGTAGATCAAGATAGATTAAGATTTGATTTTACTTATGTTGGTAAAATAAGTGAAGAAGATATCTTTACAATTGAAGACAAAGTAAATGAATTTATAAAGAAACATATAAAAAGTGAAATATCTAATATGTCATTAGAAGAAGCAAAAAAACTAGGAGCAATGGCACTATTTACAGATAAATATAAGGATATTGTAAGAGTAGTAAAAATAGGTGACTCTATTGAATTATGTGGTGGAACTCATATTAAAAGTACAGATGAAATAGAAAGGTTTGCTATATTAAAAGTTGAATCAAAAGGAAGTAACTTATATAGACTAGAAGGATGTACTAATGATATGGTACCAGTATTAATAAGTGAAGCAGTAGCAAAATATGTTGATGAGATAAAAGTATTATTATCAAAAGCTCAAAATATATTAGATAAAGCTAAGCAAGAAGGAATTAACTTGGAGTTTAATGTACATCTAGATCAAAATGGGTTATCAAGTTATAGAGATATAGTTTATAACAAAAATCAACTTGAATATATTCAAAACGAAGTAAGAGATCTTGAAAAGAAATATAATGATGCTAGAGCAAGTTTAACAACTAATGATTTAGATAAATACTTAGAAAACAAAAAAACTATTTCTAACGTTGATACAATAGTTATGGAAGTTAAAGATATTGAAATGAATGATTTAAAAACTATTGTAGATGAATTAATGAATAGACTAGAAAAAGGGGTAGTATTCTTTGCAAATGTTAGAGATAAGAGTGTAAATTATATTTGTAAATGTAATGATGTTAATTCTAAAGCAGGACTACTTGTAAAAAAAGCAGCAGAGATGTCTTTAGGAAAAGGTGGAGGAAGTTCTACTTTTGCTCAAGGTGGAGCATCCAATGTTAAAAATATAAATAAAATTCTAGAAGCTATAGAAAAAGATATTGAAGAAAATAATAAATAATTATATATAGGGGGATTTATGGGGGATAATAAAGAAGAATTAAAAGTATATAGTAAAGATGAAATAAAACAGTATTTAAATATAATTGGATATGACGAAGAAGACTTAAAAAAAGTTAGAATAAAAGCATGTAAAAGCTTAAAACTTGAGTTTCTTCATGATTTATATAGTATTATTGAAGCTGAGAAAATATTACCACCTAGTTCAAAAAAACTTAGTATAAATTATGAATTATTGATGTCAAAAATAAATGATGACTTTGTATATCCAGAAGAAGAGGAAAGAGAAAAATTATACAATGCTTCTTTAGAAATAATTAAAAATGCCTCTCTTCTTCAAGTATCAAATGATGATAAAGATACATATACAATTTTTGAAAGAACAAATAACGTTTTAAATATAACTTTACAGGGATTAATTTTCTCTGATAACATTATAAAATTAAATTTAGTTTTAAAAAATTTACCACCAAAGTTACTTCTTGAGAGAGGAAGAGAAGAAGAAAATGAAAATATTAGAAAGTTATATGGATTAATAGCACTTTCAAAATTTGATAATGTAGAATCTGATGATGATATATTTAATATGTTTGATACAATTGATGAAGAAAAGTTATATGATAAAGTTTCTTTATTAGCAATGAGAAATGAGCCTTTTACAAAAAACAATTATAGCGAAAGTCAAACTAGTAAGAAATTATCACTTAGAAGACCAACATTAAAAGAATTAAAAGATTGTGGAGATTACATAAAAATGTAATCTTTTTTAATCCCATAATTTTACATTTTTTAGTTGAATTTATTACAAACTATTACTGTATTTTATTAAAGTAGAAAAATATTTTTTCTAGTTGTATAATATTAGTAGGTGATTGTATGTACACAATATGTATAGTTGAAGATGAAAAAAGTTTATCTGATTTAATAAAAATGTATTTAGAAAAAGAAGGATATACTGTAATTCAGCTATTTAATGGACATGATGCTATTGAATACGTAAAAGAAAAATGTCATTTATGGATTTTAGATATAATGTTAGGTGATGATATTTCTGGATATGATATTATTAAAAAAATAAGAGAAAAAGATAAAAACATTCCTGTAATATTTACATCGGCAAGAGATCAAGATATAGATAAAATAATTGGACTTGAAATGGGTAGTGATGATTATTTAGCAAAGCCATTTTCAACAAAAGAATTAGTTCTTAGAGTTAATAGATTAATAAATAGAATCTATGGAGAAAAAGAGCCAGAAAAACAGCTTTATTATGAAAATTACATTATAGATTTAAATAAAAGAATTGTAAAAGAAAATGATAAAGAAATAAAACTAACTACTTTAGAGTTTGATATTTTAGTAATGTTTTTAAATAATAAAAATATTACATTTTCAAGAGAAGAAATACTAAAGAAAATATGGGGAGAAGACTATTTTGGTAGCGATAGAGCAGTAGATGATTTAATAAGAAGACTAAGGAAAAAAATGACAAAACTAAACATTTCAACAATATATGGTTATGGGTATAGATTATCATGAAATACATAGAAAACAAATTAGGAAGACAATTATTATTAATTTTAATAATAGTATTTGATATCATCTTAGTAACAGTACTTTTCTTTTTACCGCAAATGTTAAGACCAATTTATGAAACAGGGATATATAATTCGTTAAAAAGCCCTATAGAATTAATTGATAAAGACCTAGAATCAACTTCTAATAATAAAGAAGTAGCATATATATATGTAACAAATGATAATGTTTATACAAGTAAAAACTACGATAAAATAGTAGGAATTGATAGAAAAGAAGTATTTAATTTATTAAATAGAGAATTTGGTAATTTTAAATATAAGAAAAAAACATATTATTATTATACTTCAAAAACAGATACAGAATTTAGAGTAGCTATTGCTAATGAAACATATTTAAGTAAAGTAAAAAATGATTTTATGGTTTCAGTTATAACAATCTTTTTAATATCTTTTGCAGTAATATCTTTAATTACATTTGTTTGGAGTTCAATTGTAGTAAAGAAAATAGTAAAACTTAAGATGAAAATTGATAATATAGATAATGATAATTTTAATCACAATATTGTTTTTAAATCTGATGATGAAATAAAATCTTTAGCATCATCAATAGAAGATATGAGGTTATCTCTAAAAGAGCAAGAAGAGTATAAAAACAGTATGTATCAGAATATTTCCCATGACTTTAAGACTCCATTAACTGTGATTAAATCATATGTTGAAGCAGTAGAAGATGGAGTAGAAGATAAAGATAAGGCATTAACTGTAATAAAAGAACAAACAGATAAACTAGAAAAAAAAGTATATTCACTTTTATATTTAAATAAGCTAGAATACTTAAAAGAAAGAAAACAAGATAAATATGAAACAATAAATATTAGTGAAGTAATAAAATCATCAATAGAAAAATTTAAACATTATAGAGAAGATGTTAAAATTACAACTTCATTAGATAATAGTAAGTTTACAGGTACTTTTGATTTATGGGAAACAATTATTGATAATATATTAAATAATTTTGTAAGATATGCAAATAAAGAAATAAAAATAACAGTTAAAAAAAATAAAATTATTTTATACAATGATGGACCAAATATAGATGATAATTTAAAAGAAGATGTTTTTAATCCATTTAAAAAAGGAATAAAAGGACAATTTGGACTTGGACTTTCTATTGTAAAAAAAACATTGATACTTTTAAATTATGATATATCAATTGAAAACAATAAAAAAGGAGTCTCATTTATAATAAAGAAACGATGAAAATCTTTTCTTTTTTTTGTACCATGATATAATATACGACAAGTTGGAGTGATCATAGTGAAAAAGAACACAATTGCATTAAATAAAGATGAATATAGCTTTATAGAAACTGGAGAAAAAATAAAGGTTGGACAAGAAGAAATAAGTATCAATTTATTAAGAACTCTAATAAAAGATGATTATTTTGATGAATTTAAATGTATATTAAAAAATGAAGTTCCCGCATTAATAATTAAACAAAAGGAAATAGATAATAAAAAGAAAAAATATAAAATATCATCACTATCAAGAGCATATGAAAATATATTAATAGATAGCGATACTACAGACAAAGACTTCGATAGAATATTATCAATTAGAGATCTTACAAGCTTTGATAGATTTATTGATAGGTATAAAGAAAGAGTATTCTACTTAAGAATAGATAATGTAGAATATAAAATAAAAGCAAATAAAATAATTAGATTTTTACTTTTAGATAATGAATATTACAAATTATTTATGAATAGTAATTTTTATGATGAAATACCTATTGATGATTTTTTATATTCCGTAAAAAGACTATTTATTGATATGTCACTAGATAATAAGTATGTATTTCCTCAACATGTTAAGTATAAAATAAATGATATAACAAAAAATAAAAGAGTGGACATACAAGCAAAAAACTCGTATTTAGAAACAAAAGATAAATGGATGGATCAAGCATTTATTAATAATGACTTTGAAAAAGAAATATTAACAATTATACCAAAAAGTTTATCAGATATTGAAAAAGCAATTATACTATATGTTATTCTTTGTCAAAAGCTAACATATGATCATTTATCGATGTCACAACAAGAAAAGCAAACAGAATATCACTCAAATATACAAAATTTAATAAACATTAGTTCACATAATAATAAAATAGTATGCTATGAATTTAATACACTATATGGATATTTTTTAAATAAATTAGGAATTAACCATATATCAATATGTAATGAGTTATTTTATGCTACACATTCTACTTTGGAATATAGAGTAGGTAAGTTTATAATTTCAGCTGATTCAGTTACATCAATATTAAATGGAGACTTAGTAAGAAGTAAGATAGGATATGAATTAAATGGCTTAAAATGTATAAATAAAAACATAGAGACAAGAAAAGAATTTGATTCAATCTTAAAAAACACATATGATTTTATAAAAAAAGAAAAAATAGATATTGATTTCTTAAAAGATGAAAATATCACACAAGAAGAAAAATTAAAAACAATAATAAGTATCATCAATTTAAAAGAATTATCGATTTCTGATAAATTAGGATATATTTACATTTTAAAAGAAAACATTTTAGGTGATAGTGATATAACAGATAATCATTATATAATTGTAAATTCAATAGAAGATAGTGATAATCCTTTAAGATGCATATTTTCTTTAAAAACTTCTGATGACTATAAATATTATTATTACAATCCAAAAGAAAAAGAAGTAAAAGAGTTATCAAAAGAAAACCTTAATCTTTTATTTAACTCAGGAGTTCTAAAGTATTTACCAGATAGTTATTTAAGAATACCTGGGATAATTATTAATAAAGAACAAGATGAAAGTGAACATATTAAACAACTAAGATACATAAAAAAATAAATCACAATTTTAATAAATAAAAACACTTGAAACATTACTTCATTTGTGTTATTATTAATTTACGTGATTTATGGCGAGGTAGCTCAGCTGGCTAGAGCGTCCGGTTCATACCCGGAAGGTCGAGGGTTCGATCCCCCCTCTCGCCACCATTTGTAATATACTCTAACAGATGTTAGAGTTTTTTTGTACTATAAATAATTAGAAAATAGTAATCTTCCGATATAATTAAAATTTGAAAATTTATGATATAATAGATACAGAAGTGGTAAAAATGAAAATAAAAAGATTTAATCTTAATACTGATTTAATGAAACTAGAGAGTTATTTAAGAAATCAATATTTAGAAAATAAAAATATGACTTCTTGGCTACCTGAGAGATTACACGATTTAATATATAGAATGGATACACAATATACTGATGAAGGTAATCATAAGTCTAGCGATTATATATTTATTTGGGAAGATAACGAGGAAATTGTTGGTTGTATTCTTCCAGATGGTGACGCAATTTATATTAGTGTTAAGAAAGGTTATGAAGATTTATACAAATCAATAGTTAGTTATGCAGAAGAAAATTGCAAACCATTATTTAAAAAAGAAGATGATGGTTCAATTGATTTTTTAGTAATTGCAAATGATAGTTTAAAATATAGAAAAGAATTTTTAGAACAAAATGGATATACTAGACAGCAAGAAGAAGACTATGATAATTATGTATATCCACGGAAAGCAAATGTATCTATTAATTTGCCAGTAGGATATAAATTAGTTTATGGTGATGAATATACTAATGAAGAAAATAAATGGTCTGCATGTAATTTAGGTTTTCATCCAGACTTAGAAGATCCTAATTATAGAAATGATATGGGTGCATATAATTATAGAAAAAAATCTTCTATGTATAAAAATAGTTTTGAGTGTTTGATAATAGATGAAAATTCAGAAGAACAAAATGATGTTTGTTCATATTGCTTTGTTTATGTAGATAAGGATTCAAAAACTGCTTTTATAGAACCTGCAAGCACACGAGAAAAATATAGACATAAAGGTATTGGTACTGCTATGATGCATGGAGTTATATTAAAGTGTAAAGAATTAGGTGTTGAAAAATGCTATGTTAATTCTTATGATTGGCGAAGAAAATTTTATAATGCATCAGGATTTACTACCGAAGATACAATAGGGTATTATCATAAGAAAATATAATATTGTTTTGCTCGGAATATTAAGATATATAGAACGGATGAGAATTCGTTCTTTTATGTTATAATAATCATGTGTTGGTGATGTCAATGGAATTTGTAAAAGCTAAAACTATACTATCAAAGGTTAAATACGGAAATGACTGGTATGGTGTAGATTATAATATGAACCTATATAGAGGTTGTTCTCATGGTTGTATTTATTGTGATAGTAGAAGTAATTGCTATCATATAGATAATTTCGATATTCCTAAAGGAAAAGAAAATGCTCTTGAAATATTAGAAAGTGAATTATCTAAAAAGAAAGAAAAAGGTGTTATAGGTATTGGATCTATGTCTGATACTTATAATCCGAATGAGTTACAATATGAGCAAACAAGAGGAGCATTAAAACTTATATCAAAACATAACTTTGGAGTTTCTATTGATACAAAGAGTGATTTGATTTTAAGAGATTTAGATTTACTTAAAGAAATCAATTCAAAGAATAATGTAATAATTAAATTTACAATAACAACTCCTGATGATGAATTATCTAAAATAATTGAACCTCATGTCTGTGTATCATCTAAAAGATTTGAAGCAATAAAGATATTATCTGATAATGGTATATTTGCAGGAATAATGATGAATCCAGTTCTACCGTTTATTACTGATAATGATAAAGATATTAAAAAATTAGTTCAAATGGCTTATGAAAGTGGAGCAAAGTTTATTCATACATATATGGGAATGACTTTAAGAGAAAATCAAAGAGATTATTATTATGAAAAATTAAATAAACATTTTAAAGGTTTAAAAGAAAAATATATCAAATATTATGGAGAAAAATATAATTGTGCTGTTCCTAACTATAAATCATTATATAAAGTGTTTACTAATGAATGTGATAAGTATGGAATACTTTATAATATGAAAGA
>OCVV012882192.1_pt1 | contig 21357 bp, 19 predicted proteins | sample 1539721 | NCBI WGS metagenome assembly OCVV01 (sample SAMN02144230, study PRJEB22623) | gut metagenome | biome: sheep rumen | host: Ovis aries | place: New Zealand
CTTCCTCGTCCAGCATCGTGTTGAGGGTTTCCTCGATGGTCTTTCTAATGACTCCTTTCAGGTCGTTCTTGAGATTTTCCTCGTCAATTTTGATTATATTGTTATCCATAGGATGCTCTTCTTTTAGGTTGATTTGTGGTTATTTCAAATCTAAAAATTGGAACATCCTATTTTTTTTACCCCCTTAGAGGAATTTGCGAAAGAAAATATACGTTACCTACAAAACAGAACCAGGAAAAGGCAATTTTTTAACAAATCTCTCCCTCGATGTGAGCCTTCCCTCGCTCACAGATTCACTTTGTTCGACTGTTCGTTCGGGAAGCCTACATCTCGGTCAAAAAACACGCGGTGGGTTCGGGAAATAAATGCTTTTGTGGGCGAAATCTACTTTAGCAGGTTTGGCTAGTTACTACAGGAGGAAACTCTTGTGACTGTTAGTCCCTGCGAGTTTCCGCCGAGAGTCCTGATCACTTGCGTATTATCGGTAATTCCCAGGAATTATAATGGTTTTTGCTGTCCTGGTTTTATCCCTGTTCATAAAGAGCCCCTATAAGACTAAATGCTGATATTGAACCAAATTGAGTTTTTTTTGTCGCATATAATTCTTCATAGAGAATGGTCATAACAAAATTCTGATTCGGTTATTGGCAAGGCTGCAAAACAGTAGCCGTCATGACAATTCATTAGAGTAAAAGCGGAGAAATCGTAATCTGGATTCGTACTTATTGTTGGGTTGCTATAACTAAATAGCCATGCCGTATCTTGTTCAGAGAATACATTTATGATTTTTTTCCTAACTAAAAAATTATTTAGGTCTAATGAGGAAGTTTCATTTTTCTTTGATATTTGCAAAGAGACCTGGTTGCTCCTTATGTCATGGTCGTACTTTATGTTACATCCTATGCTGATAAACCAAATACTGTTTCCTAAGTTGTTTATGCTGTCAATGTCACTAGGAGAATAGAGTGAATCGTTGTCTTTTTTTACGAATAGCAATTCGTAATTGTTGCTACAGAGAATCTCGTTGTTTTTAGTGACTTTAATCTCGTTGATTCTTGTTGTAGATATAATCCTTATTCCTATAATTTGATCTGTTTTGGTGCATTCTTGAGGTGTGTTGTCATAGGTGCAACTGATAAGGATTAGGACTATACAAAGGCTAAAAAAATATAAAGACATTATTTGCATGATTTAACGCACCCCAAAATTAATAGAATAGGTTTTACCCCAGCTCATAAAGAGCCCCTATAAGACTTATGTAAATTTAGCTTGATTTGCTGATATTGAACCAAATTGAGTTTTTTTTGTCGCATAAAATTCTTCATAGAGAATGGTCATAACAAAATTCTGATTCGGTTATTGGCAAGGTTGCAAAACAGTAGCCGTCACGGCAACCTAAACGAATTGACAACAAAGGAGACTTATAATCGGAAAAATAAGGTACTACAAAATTCTCGTCCTGTGAAAACCAATTTACGGTATCTTTTTCTGTGATTATGTTGGTGATCCGACCACCACTGATGAATTCCGATATGTCGATTTTCTGTTCGATTTCCGAGCCATAAATAATCAAATTCAGTTTCGTTGATTCTAATTCTATCCTGTTAAAAGGAGTACTGAAAAAATGATATGCGTACCATAGTGGATAGTCCTTAGAACAAGTATATTTTCCCAACTGTGAAATGGTGTCGGTAATGAAATGTGTTGATACGGTTGTATCCATACAAATAAAAGATTCGTTAAAAAATCTAAAATCCTTATTATTGCAACTAAGTTTAGTACTATCAATTCTAGTCGTTGTCAATAAATTAATGTTGGCAAAAAGATTTGCCTCGTAACAATTTACGTTTTCTTCATTGAGCGTACAACCTCCTAGAAGGAAACATAATGCTGCGGATATCATTATAGTTTTATCCCTGCTCATAAAGAGCCCCTATAAGACAAGAGGTAATCTACAGTTAATCCTTATTAAAAAGTTTGCCCAATAAGGATTCTCTTTATCAAATAAAGTTTTTTCTTCCTTTGTAAAATTCTTTGGATAATCGCCAAAAAGGAATAAAATTTTTTTCTTATCAAAGGATACCGCCTGATGACCGCAAAGACCTACATAACGAACATGCCAGATTTTATCACCTTCATGTTTCTTATAAAATTCAATCTTTCTTGTTTCTTTGTCAACCGTGATCATGATTAACCTCGCTCTCTAATATACCATTTTACGTTTTATCCCCGCTCACAAAGAGCCCATATAAGACGTATATTTTGTCTCGCAAGCAGTGAAAAATTTTCTCATTAAGGCTGTTTCGTTATAACCAATTCTCATTCCACGTCCAATGTTCTTCATAATGCTTTTATACAATCCTTATTATTCAATAACAATTATCATTGTTTGTTATATGTATCTGGTACGTGGAATCTATACCACAATTATCTAATATTGGAATAAATGGAGAATACATGTCATTATGGTCATCATTATATAGAACATATATGCTTGCTACGAAATTTTCTTTTAAATCCAGTAAAATCGGAGAGAATACAGTTTTTTTTTCTTTGCAATACGCTATTTCTTGGATTAAATATTCACCAAAGCCCCACACATTTTTTAAATCACTATCGTCTTTAACTACCCACACTTGATTATCACTACATTTCGAACATGGAATAGTATCTTTAAAAACATATTGGATAGAATCATTTTTATAGATTACCACATGAATTGAATCAACACCTTTAGGCATGTCAAAACTTAAATGCAAGCCACATCTAAGATGCGCAGCTTCTGGTGCCGGATCGCAAGCCAATAAGCATAGGGTTCCCATGATAGGGGCTATTGATTTAATAAGTTTCATTAAAAGACCAATCTCTTTCCCAAGTCCAATGTTTGCCATAACGTTCTTGTACACCATCCCTACTTATATAGGGATCAACTTCTTTGCCAGTAGTTTTACTCTCGTACCCCTTTTCATAAAACTGCTTTGACCATTTTTCATGATTTTCCTCAACATCTTTCTTTATATTCCCATACATATCAATATAACCTTGATCATAAAGGAATTGAAAATAATACGCTTCGATTTCATATGGATTTGCATAATATCCTTCCCCCTTTGTTTTATCTCAGCTCATAAAGAGCCCCTATAAGACTATTTCTTTTTACGAAAGAAATTTGCCCAGTAAGGATTTTCTTTATCAAAGAGTTCCTTTTCTTCTTGCGTGAAATTCTTCGGATAATCTCCGAATAGAAATAAAATTTTTTTCTTATCAAAGGAAACCGCATATAATCCATGATAATCGACATAATCGACCCACCAGATTTTATCATCTTCGTTGTTCTTGTAGAATTCGATTCTTTTTGTCTCTTTGTCAACCATGATCATGATTGTTTTAACTCCGCTCATAAAGAGCCCCTATAAGACTAATAAATGGCTAAATGATAACACCAGCATCATCATATTCTTTCTGAAGTTTCTTGAGTTTTTCAAAGGCCTTTTTTACATGATCAGGAGTATTCTTTTTGAGAGAACATTCAAGAAAATGCGGTGCATCGTGATTAGACCATTCGTAACACAACTCGAAAAGTTCTTCAAATTCTGGACCTTGCATATTAACCTCTTTTGTTTTCCCTCAGCTCATAAAGAGCCCCTATAAGACCTACTTCTTGAATATACCTTAATTTATGCGGGTTCGCAAGCGTTTTGACGCTGAAAAAATCAGAGAAAAAAGGAAGGATTTCTTGGATTTTGTCAATTTCAACAAGCCTTTGTATAAAAGAGAGCCGCTGATTTCCATCAAGGAGAATATCGACGACATAACGATTCTTTCCGAACAAGAAAAGTTGAAAAGCGCAAGCTGACGATGTGGGGGGGTGTTAGGGGGCCGTGCCCCCTAGGCGAAGGGGTAGGTGGCAACGCAGTGCCGCCGAGGGGGATTCTTCCCCCTTTTTTTGAAAAACGCCGTTTATCCCGCCAATCGAACCCCAAATCTTTACCAAAGCCGTTTAAATCCACCGTTTCTAGTAACTGGGAACTAGTAACTACGGGCTAAAATTTCTATCTTTGCGCGCAAACTTAGCGTATAATGCCTTATTAAGGGATTACAAATGAACAAACATAAATTTGGAATGCGGGAATTTATCATTCTCCTTGTAATAGCACTTTCGGCCTATACCGTGTGGCCCTCTATCCAGGTCCACTCCAGGAAGGGCGACGAGAAGAAGGCTTTCCTTAAGGAAAATCCGAAACTGGGCTCCAAGTCCATCAATTTCGGTCTGGACCTGGCCGGCGGTACCAGCATCACGCTGGAAATCGACAAGTCCGGCCTGAAGCCTAACGAGGACATCAAGGACATCCAGGCCCAGTCTCTGGAAATTATCCGTAACCGTGTGGACCAGTTCGGTCTTTCCGAACCCCAGATTTCCCCCTCCGGCGATGACCGCATCTTGGTGGAACTGGCCGGCGTGGACGACTCTACCGCCAAGTCCCTGGTGGGTTCTACCGCCAAGCTTGAATTCAAGATTTTGGCCGAATCCGAGAAGTTTACCCAGGTGGTTGGCCTTATCGACCAGTACCTGACCCGTCAGACTACCGACATCGTGGCTGACTCCGCTGCAACGGACTCTACGGCTGCCGCCAAGGATTCTACCGTGGCCGCCGCCGACAGCGCCAAGCCTGCCGCTAACGCTGCCGACACTGCGAAGGCCCTTTCCGACGACGAACTTTTGGGCAAGGCTCCTGCTGCCGAAGTTGCTGCCACCGATTCTGCCAAGGAAGCCGCTCCTGCCGAGGGTGAACCTGCTGGCGAGGTCGGAACTGCCCTCAGCGCCTATTACCTGTCCTTCGGTAACGGCGGCTTTATCGCCGAGGAGAACATCGAAAAGGTGAAGAAGCTCCTGGAGACCGAAGGTGTCCAGAAGCTGATTCCCCGCGACGTGAACTTTGCCTTCGGCAGCGGTCTCGAACCGGTGCAGCGCGGCTCCAAGATCAAGGCCAAGCGCCTCTACTTGCTCAAGCGCCGTGCCGAAATGGGCGGCGACGATATCGTTGGTGCCCGTCCCTATCGTGTAAGCGACGGTACCAACGCCGGTGAAGTGGCCGTTTCCCTGAAGTTCGGCGGTATCGGTCCCAAGAAGTTCTCCGCCGTCACGGCTGCCAACATCGGCAAGCAGATGGCCATCGTTCTCGACAACCAGGTGATTTCTGCCCCGGTGATTCGTGACCGTATCCCCAACGGCGATGCCCAGATTACCGGTCTTGACGACATGGCCGAGGCGAACCGTCTGGCGGTGGTTCTCCGTGCCGGCGCCCTCAAGGCTCCTATGAAGATTATCGAAAGCCGCAGCGTGGGTGCTACCCTCGGCGAAGAAAACATCGTCCAGGGCTTCGGCTCCGGTGCTATCGGCCTTATCCTCTGCTTGGTGTTCATGGTGGCCTACTACCGTCTGGGCGGCCTTATCGCCAGCTTCGGCATGGTCATCAACACTCTCGTGACCGCCGCCGTGATGTCCGTGTTCAACGCCACCCTGACGCTTCCCGGTATTGCCGGTTTCATCTTGGTGGTGGGTATGTCTCTCGACGCCAACGTGATTATCTACGAACGTATCCGTGAAGAACTGAAGAACGGCCTTACCGCCCGCGCCGCCGTGGCCAAGGGTTACGAACGGGCCTTCAGCGCCATCTTGGACTCCAACTTGACCACCGTGCTTACCGGTCTTATCCTCTACAAGATTGGTACCGGTTCCGTGAAGGGTTTCGGTCTCACGCTGACTATCGGTATCTTGACCTCCCTCTTCTGCGCCATCACCGTGACCCGCGCTATCCTCGACTGGCGTCTTGCCAAGGCCGACAGGACTACGCTCTCTATCGGTAACGGCTTCAAGGCCATCAACGAGGCTAACCTCCAGATTATTCCGAACCGCCGTCGTTTCGGCCTGATTTCTACTGTCCTGATTATCGCCTCCATCGCCTGCATCGCCGTGAAGGGATTCGACTTCAGCATCGACTTCACCGGTGGCCAGGTCTATACCGTACAGTACCAGGATGACGGCAAGCACGAGAAGGACCTGAGCGGAGCTCTCTCTGCGGCAGGCATCGACGGTGCGAAAGTTCGCACCCTGGGCGGAACCTCTGCCAATTCCTACCAGATTAGCATGCGCGCCTCCGACGACGTGAAATTCGAAGACAAGATGGCCGAAGCCTTTGCCAAGGCAGGCCAGAAGTGCGAAATCGTGGCCAAGGACAACGTGGGCCCCACCATCGGTAAGGAACTCCGTTTCAACGCTATCTTGTCTGTAATTCTCGCCTGGCTCGGCATTCTGCTCTACGTGTGGTTCCGGTTCGGCAAGTTCGGTCTCGGCTTCGGTGTGGCGGCGGTGCTTGGCCTGGTCCACGACACCATCATCACCCTGGGCTTCATCTCGGCCTTCAGCCTGTCTTTCGACGGAGCCCTGATTGCCTCGCTCTTGACCATGATCGGTTACTCCGTGAACGACACCATCGTGAACTTCGACCGTATCCGTGAAAATACCGCCGTGTTCGGCTCCGGCAACTTCGCAGAGACCATCAACAAGTCTCTGAACCAGTGCTTCAGCCGCACCATGGTGACCTCCCTCACCACCTTGTTCGTGTGCGTGATCCTCGCCGTGAAGGGCGGTTCCTCCATCCGCGACTTCGGCCTGGTGCAGTGCTTCGGCATTCTCATCGGTACCTACTCTTCTGTGTGCATCTGCTCTCCCATCGTTCTCTGGTGGAGCAAGAAGTTCAAGAAGGGCGTGTAATACCTAAGTGTCATCCTGAGTGGCGAAAGCCGCGAAGGATCCAGTCCTGAATTTTATCCCTGGCCTCGGCCGGGGATTTCTTTTTTATATACAAAGGGGGAGGCCTCCCCCTGCTTGCAGCCTTGGCGATTAGGCAGATGCCGACAGTGTCTCCGACGGCCTCGCCAAGTCTTCCAGCACCCCCTCTCCTAGGGGCTTCGCCCCTAAAACCCCTTAAAATAATCCGAGTCTCAAGGGCACAGTCGCCTGCAAAAAAGACCGTCAGTCGCGCCTTCACTTCGTTCGTCGCTACCCTCCGGATTTTTTGCCTAGCAACTATGCCCTCTCGCCTCGCAAAAAGGGTTTCGCTACGCAGGAGGTTGCTCGGTCACGGTGTTCCCTCGCAACCACAAGCGGCTTTATAAAGATGTTTGAAAGATTTGTGAATTACTTTGAGTGTATTCTGATGTACATGCAGGCGTCAATAAGACATGACCACTCTTTTTCGCGGCAATTGTAATTGGAAAAAACAGAATCTGCATATGCTCTCTTACGAGGTTCGGTGGTGGGACTGCTGCCGTCACACGTAAAGTCGTTTTCCACATATTTCATACATTCGTTGTAAAGTTTTTCTCTAGATTCAGGTTCTGAGTAACTGTCGGAATCATTAGAATTGTTGTCAGAACAAGCAATCAGCGTTAATGAGAAAAACAACAAAAAGAAAAATTTTTTCATAGATTATCCTCTTATGATATTGCACTTTTCCGCGACTCATAAGGGGCCCTTATAGGTTCGACCTTTTGTATATACACTCTTTTATTTGAAAGTGCAAGTGTTTTACCAACCCCTAGCCCCTAGATCCTAGCCCCTATTTTCAAGCGGATTTTCGCCTTGGTTCGGCATTGCTCACCACAGGACGCGAGGATGACACCTCTTGAGACCAAGCATCCTAACCCCTAGCCCCTAGATCCTAGCCCCTTTTTCTATATTTACCCCCGTTCGATAAAAGGGGGCGCCTATGCTCAAGTATTACAAAATCGAAGCCGGTCGCCTGGCGGTCGCACCCAACGAAGATGCCGCCGACATCGTGATGATGGGCTCCCTCAGCCAGGAACAGCGCAGCGTCCTGGTCAAGGAATACGAGATTACCGAACATACCATCGCCTCCGCATTCGACTCCGACGAGCTTTCTCGTATCGAATACGACGACGATTTCACCACCATCGTGTTCAAGAAGCCCAAGAACTATTCCGCCGCCGACAACTTCCAGTTCCGGGTGGAATCCTTCGGCATCTTCATCTTCAAGGACTGGGTGCTGCTCCTGACCGACAGCGACATCCCGGTGATGGACGAAAAGCGTTTCTCGAAAATCGACAGCCTGAACACCTTCGTGCTGAAGGTCTTGAGCTACGCTATCTACCATTTTAACGAACACCTGAAAATCATCAACCGCATCAACGACGATCTGGAACAGCGGCTCAACACCTCCATGGAGAACAAGTACCTGCTTTCCATGTTCAGCCTGAACAAGGGCTTGATCTACTACGTGAGCGCCTTGAACAGTAACGATACCCTTTTGAAGAAACTCCAGATGGGTCGCAGCCTCAACTGGACCGAGGCCGAACGGGAACTGCTGGAAGACATCCAGATTGAAAACGGCCAGAGCCTGCAACAGGCCAACATCTACGCCAACATCTTGACGTCCATGATGGATGCCCGCGCAAGCGTCATCAACAACAACTTGAACCAGTTGATGAAGAACTTGACCATCGTGACGATCTCCATATCGCTCCCGACGTTCTTCGCCAGTTTGTTCGGCATGAACGTGCAACTGCCCTTCGGCATGAACGGCGACGCCACCGTGGGTTCGCCCATGACTTTCTGGGCCGTTATCGCCGTGTGTATCCTGTCGGTGGTGCTGTTCCTCGGCTTCTGGATTCGACGGAAATAGTCGTGAGTCGTGAGTGGTGAGTCGTCATCCTGAGCCGCTAGGCGAAGGATCCAGGCTTACAATTCTGAACTAGATCCTAGCCCAAAGAGCTTAAGAATTGTAGAGCAACAAGTTGCTAACAATTCTATATCACTACGCCTGACGGCTCCGTTCAGGATGACGCTGCGCGACAGCGTCAATTCCCTCTATCGCTCATGCTGGCGAACATGGCGACAATCTCGTCGGTAAATTTGCTGTTGGGCAACGTCTGTGCGATTTCAAGTGCCTTTTCCAGATGGTTCTGTGCCGTGGCCTTCGCCTTGTCGAATGCCCCCTTGACGCTCAGCTTTTCCTTGATTTGCGCAGGAATATTGTCTTCGGAGGCCCGCTTGATCAGGTCTTCCATTTCACACCGCTCCTCGACAGAACTGCTATCGAAATAGTACAGCAGGGGGAGCGTAATGAGCCCGTTAGAAAGGTCGGTAAACTTGGCCTTGTCCAGGTTCTTGGAACCGTAGCCGTAGTCCAGCAGGTCATCGATAATCTGGAAGGCGATGCCGAAGTGGCTTCCCATTTCGGCGCATTTGTCCACCATAGGCTTGTCGAACCCGGCAAGAATGGCCCCGATTTTGGCAGCGGCGTTAATCAGGGCCGCGGTCTTTCCGTCGATAATCCGATTGTAGGTCTCAAAGGAAAGTTGCATGTCGCCGCAGTGGTCCAGCTCCAGGATTTCTCCGGCAATCAGCTGGTCTGCCGCCTGGGAGAGGATTACGGGAATGTCCCGTTCCGTCTCTTCGATAACGCTCTGCATGGACTGGGAAAGCACGTAGTCGCCAATGAGAACGGCCACCTGGGTGCCCCATTCCTTGTGTGCCGTTTTTTGCCCGCGCCGGACTTCGGTGTCGTCGATAATGTCGTCGTGAACAAGGCTTGCGCTGTGCAACAGTTCAATGCCCGCGCAGGCGTGGGCCACCCGGTCAACGTCAACAGTAGATTTTCCGCAGTTGGCGATAAGGCAAAGCAGGGTAGAGCGGATGCGCTTTCCCTTCTTCTGGAAAAGGGCGGCAAGTCTGTCCGAAATTCCAGCCGGTGCGTTCTTGGCCACGTTCAAGATGACCTGCTCCGTCAGGGCAAGCTGGTCCTGGACCAGTTCTCGCGCCTGGCCCAGTACGGTCTGGAAGTCAGCCTTGTTCAGGTTCATGGCCTAGATGTCCAGGTCCTTCAGGACCTTGTAGGCGTTGGTTTCGATGAACTTGCGGCGGGGTTCCACGTCTTCGCCCATGAGCATGCTGAAAATCTGGTCGGCCAGCACGCCATCTTCCACGTAGCACTGCTTCAAGAAACGCCTGGATGGGTCCATGGTGGTTTCGTTCAGCTGTTCCGGGGACATTTCGCCAAGACCTTTGAATCGGTTGATGGTAACGTTCTTCTTGTCCTCGATTTCGGCCATGGCCTTGTCCTTGTCGTTTTCGTCGAAAAGGTAGCGTTCCTTCTGGCCCACTTTCAGCTTGTACAGGGGTGGCATGGCGAGGAAAATATGGCCTTCGTCAATGAGGGGCCGCATGTAGCGGAAGAAGAAGGTCAGGAGCAAAGTCTGGATATGGGAACCGTCCACATCGGCATCGGTCATGATGATAATTTTGTGGTAGCGGAGCTTCTCGATTTTGAATTCGGTGCCGATACCCGTGCCGATGGCGTTCACCAGGTTCTGGATTTCTTCGGTGTCCAGCACGCGGTGGAGGCTAGCCTTCTCCACGTTCAGGATTTTTCCGCGGATGGGTAGAATCGCCTGGAATTCGCGGTTACGGCCCATCTTGGCAGAACCGCCAGCGGAGTCACCTTCCACGATGAACATTTCGCATTCCTTGGGGTCGCGGCTACTGCAGTCGGCCAGCTTGCCCGGAAGTCCACCACTTTCAAGGATGTTCTTGCGGCGGGCGAGAGTGCGGGCCCGGTGGGCCGCTTCGCGGGCCACGGCGGCGTTATAGACCTTGTCGAGAATCACCTTGATGGCGGCCGGATTTTCCTGGAAGTATTCTTCCAGTTTGGCACCGAAGGCGCTGTTCACGTAGCTTGCGATTTCGGAGTTGCCCAGCTTGCGCTTGGTCTGGCCTTCGAACTGGGGCTGGGAAACCTTGATGGCGATAACGGCGGTAAGGCCTTCGCGAATATCGTCTGCCGCAATCTGGATATCTTTTTTGCCCTTGGGCATTTCAGCGGCGAACTTGTTGATGACGCGGGTGAGTGCTGTCTTGAAGCCCGTCACGTGGGTTCCGCCATCGTAGGTGTTCACGTTGTTCACGAAGCTGAAGAAGTTTTCCTGGTAGCCGTCGTTGTACCACATGGCCACTTCCAGCGGGAACTGTCCGTCGGGGAGCACCAGGTGGATGGGCTCCTGGAAAAGGGGCGTGCGGTGTTCATCTACGTAACGCACGAATTCGGAAACGCCTCCCGGGAAGCAGAAGGTGTCGCTCACGATGTTTTCCGGGTCCCGTTCGTCGGTGAGCGTGAGCCTGAGCCCGCTCATGAGGAACGCCAGCTCGCGGAAACGTGTGGCCAGCGTGTCGTAGACATAAACGGTCTCGGTAAAGATGGAATCGTCCGGGTAGAATTCCACGCTGGTGCCTGTCGTTCCATCCGACGGACCGACTTCTACCTGGGGGCCGCAGGGGATACCCCTGGAGAATTCCTGCTTTACCACCTTGCCGTCACGCCGGACGGTCACGATCAACTTGTTGGAAAGGGCGTTCACGCAGCTCACGCCCACGCCGTGGAGACCGGCAGAAACCTTGTAGGAATTGCTGTCGAACTTTCCGCCCGCATGGAGCTTGGTCATCACCACTTCGATGGTACCGATGTGTTCCTTGGGGTGAATATCGGTAGGAATACCGCGGCCGTTGTCGGTAACGCGGATGCCGTTCCCGGGCAGAATGGAAATTTCGATGTGGCTGCAGAATCCAGCCAGGGCTTCGTCCACGGAGTTGTCTACCACTTCCCATACCAGGTGGTGGAGACCGCGGATGTCGGTAGAGCCGATGTACATGGCGGGGCGCACACGCACGGCTTCGAGGCCCTCTAGCACGGTAATGCTTGAACCGCTGTAGGCTTCTTCGGCCTTCTTCATTTCTTCAGATTCTTCTGCCATATTTCCTCTGAGGCATGCCGCCTCTTTTACTAAACTAGACAAAGCGGATGCCCTGGATTACAGGGCTTCCGAGCATCAAATTACACTTGTCAATTATAGCTTTTTTTTGCAGGAACAGTTCGCTTTTCCAGGCGGAATTGTCCACCTTCAGGGAGAGAATTCCCTTCTTGATTTCAAGGGGTTTTACGTGGGGGAAAATCAGGTCCCCGACCACCTCCCGGAACTTCTCCGAAAGGCTCTGGAACTGCATCTCGTCGGTCAGGTGGAGCTTGTCCAGAACGCGGCCCACAAGGAGCTCTACGTCCACCAAATTGTGGCCCGTAAATTCTTTACGCTTGCGTTTCTGGATAGGCATGGATTTACACCAGCAACAGCTTCGACAGGGTGAATCCGCCAATCAGGATGCTGGTCATGCCCGCCACCACAGTGGCCTTGGTGCTCTTGCCCACGCCTTCGGCGCCGCTATGGGTGTAATAGCCAAAGAAACAGGCGTAGCTAGAAATAAAGAAACCGTAAAGGGTAGCCTTGATAAGGCCCACCACCAAGTCCCAGTTGTGGTAGAACATGCGCACGCCGTAGAAGAACACGGACCAGGATACTTCCTTGTACAGGTGGGCCACTTCGTAACCGCCCACGATACCGATAAAGATACTGATGACGGTCAGCACCGGCAGCATGATGACGGTGGCGATAAGGCGGGGAGCCAACAGGAACTTGAAGGGGCTGAGCCCAAGCACCTTGTAGGCGTCTAGCTGTTCGGTCACCGCCATGGTCCCAAGCTCCGAACACATAGAAGCCCCAATACGGCCCGCAAGGACCATCGCGGTGAGGATGGGGCAAAGCTCCACCATCACAGACTTACCGACAGCCATGCCCACGAACATCATGGGAATCATGTCGCCGAACTGGTAGGCCAGCTGCCACGACATGATGGCGCCCGTGGCCATGGACGCCGCGAACACCACGGGGATACTGGTAATGCCCACCACCTGCATCTGTTCGACGGTAGTGTGGAAATTGGAAAATGCGCCGGGAATGTTCTTGAACAATTCCCACACGAACTTGATGTAGTTGATGACCGTGCGGAAAAACCTTCGGACGAACCGTCCCAAGGATTCCGCAGAATTGTTCAACACGTCAACCAATTAATCCCTACTTCTTTTTCTTGTTGTCCTTGGCGGCAGACTTTTCGTTCTTGGCAGGAGCCTTGGCGGGCTGGCCCTTGGTGGGCGCGCTGATGGCCTGCTTAAAGAGTTTCATGTCGCTCAGGTATTTGATGGCTTCTTTCAGCTGTTCGTCCCGCTTCAGGGAGAATGCCGTGCTTACGGAATCGTTCACCATGGCGGTCAAAAGTTCCCGCTTGATGCCGTCCTTGATGTAGTCCTTGTTCTCGTCGAACTGGGCCTTGCGACGCTCTTCCAGGGCGTTCTTCATGTCGGAGAGGCGGGCTGCCAGGGTGGAATCCGTAATGGTCTTGGAACTGTCACCCATGTAGTTCTGTTCCTGGATAATGCTCTTTTCCAACTGGTCCACGCCTACCAGGGCGTTGCTCTTCACCTTCATGAAGTTGGTGTCCTTGAGGCAGAAATCCTTGAACTGGGTGTATAGGGAATCGGGAACTTCCCAAGAGGCGTCCATCTTGACTCCGGACTTGTCCAGCCCCGGGCGGACCTTTACCGCAAACTTGAAGTACATGGCCATCCGCTCCTGGACCTGTACCACCCAGGGCATGGGAGAAAGTTCTACATCTACATCGGGAGTGATACCGCCACCGCCGAACATCATGCGTCCGTTGTGGGTATAGAAGGTATCTACCTTGGCGGTGTCCTTCTTTGCGGTGTCGGCCTTGGCTTCGCCTTCGCCGTCTTCAGCTGCATATTCCTCTTCCATGATCTTCAGGCCCTTGATTCCGTTCTCGGGCTTGTTGATGCAGCGGCCAAAGGGCAGGTAGTAAAATGCAGTGGTGAGCTTCAGGGCGTTCCCCTGGTTGTCCAGCGGGAAAATGGTCTGCACGGAGCCCTTGCCGAAAGAAGTCTTTCCGATAATCAGGGCGCGGTCCCAGTCCTGGAGGGCTCCGGACACGATTTCTGCTGCACTGGCAGACCCCTGGTTCACAAGCACCACCATGGGCATGTCCGGGTTCACGATACCGTCTTTGCGGGCGTGGCTTTCGGTCTTCTGGGTGCGGCCCTTGGTGCTCACAATCACGTTGCCCCGTTTCAGGAACAGTTCGCTAATCTCGATGGCCTGGTTCAAGAGGCCACCCGGGTTGTAGCGCATGTCCAGAATCAGCTTTTTCATGCCCTGCTTCTGCAGGTTCTTCAGGGCGTTTTCTACGTCGCTCAGGGTCTTGTCGCTAAAGGTGGCAAGCTTGATATAGCCGATATCGTTGGTGACCATCCCGTAATAGGGCACGGCATGAACCACGATTTCGGCACGGGTAATGGTAAAGTCCATCAGCTCGGGTACGCCCTCGCGCTCGATAGAGACGGTCACGTCTGTGCCGATCTTTCCGCGGAGCTTGCTCACGGCGTCGTCCAGGGTCAGGCCCTTGGTATCCTTGCCGTCGATTTTACGGATGCGGTCGCCGGCCCGGATGCCCAATCTGAAAGCGGGGGTCCCGGAAAGGGGCGAAATCACGGTGAGGATGTTGTCACGGAGGCTGATAGTGATGCCCACGCCGCCGAACTTTCCTTCCATGGAAACCTTCAAGCCCTCGTAGTCCTTGGGGGTGAACACTGCCGTGTGGGGGTCCAAAATGTTACGGATGCCGTTCAGGGCCGCGTCGGTAAGTTCCGTGGGGTTCACATCTTCCACGTACTTGCGGTTCACTTCGGAGAATACCTTGTTGAGTCTGGAAACCTCGTCGTAAAAGTCTCCCGGCGGGGTGGACTTTTCGGCTGCCGAGGCTATGCCCAGGGTGGCCAAGGTAAGGACAAATGCTTTGCGCAAAATCGAGCTAGTGATAGTCATGCCCAAAAGATACAATTTATCGGTGGCAAATACGGTGAAAAACGGAAAAAACCGGCCCTAAAGGCCGGTTTTTGATAATAGGAGAGAGAGGAGAAAAACTTTTATGCCGCTTCGTCCAGCATTTTCTGGATGCGGTCGTTCCGGAGCTTAGCAAGGGCGCTTTCCTTGAGCTGACGGACTCGTTCCTTGGACAGCCCCACCATAGGGGAAATTTCTTTCAGGTTCAGGTCGCTATCCATCTTGAAGCCGAAATAGAGCTTGAGGATATCGCTTTCCTGCTGGTCCAGGTTCTTGTTCAAAACTTTTTCGAAGACTTCCCGGCGGTTGTTCTTTTCGGCCAGGTCTTCGGTGCGGAATTCTACAGAGGGAATGCAATCTCCCAGGGTGGAATCTCCGTCTTCGCCAACGGGGGCTTCCAGAGAAGAGGTGCGGTTGCCCATCATCAACACTTTTTCGATGGCGTCGCCCTTGTACTTGGAAACTCCTTCCAGGCTGTCGGTGTCCAGCACATAGCTGCCACCCACAACCTGTTTAAGCTTGCCGCCCTTCTTGTTGAAACGGCGCAGAATCAGTTCCTTCTCGGCGCTGATACGGACCGTGCGGCCCTTTTCGGCGATGGCGCGGGTAATGTTCTGGCGCACCCACCATACGGCGTAACTGATAAACTTGATTTTTTGGCTAGGGTCAAAACGGCGGGCGGCCTCTATAAGGCCCATGTTGCCTTCGCTGATGAGCTCGCCCACTTCAAGGCCCTGGCCCTTGTAAAGGTTCGCGATGTTCACCACAAAGCGCAGGTTGGACTTGACCAGCAAATCCAGGGCTTCGCGGCTGCCTTCCTTGACCTTCTTGATGAGCAGCTTTTCCTGTGCCGGAGTCAGCAGAGGAATGCTGGAAATATCTTCAAGATACTGAAAATAAGTGCTTTTCTCATCACGGGTGTAGGTAGCGGCGTTCATAGTAAGTCCTTTTCCTTTACGCCTATAAATCTACCTCCGTTTAGGTTTCGGAGTGTCAGGAACTGCCCTAGCCCTTGCAAAAGTTTAATTTGTTTTTTGTCGGGAAAAATCGCTTTTTTGTCATAAAAGTGTCATTATGGGCTGTACGGGGGGCGATTTTGGACCTATTTTTGTCATTATGGAACCAGAAAAAAGCAAAATTTCCATTTCCAAGCTTCGACAGAGGTGGCAGGGGGCCCAGGAAAGGGATTTCGACCGATATGAGAAAAAAATCCGTGAAATCCTGGAACAGGAGGATAAGTTATCCTTCCCTGTCCCGGCCTACGTGCCCCAGATACTCATATTTCTCTTTATCCTGATTTTTCCCATGCTCTACATCGGGGATCCGGTTACCCGTTCGGTAATCGGTTTGGACTGGCGAGAACTCATGAATTTTTATTTCCCCGTGCTGATGAGCATCGGGGTGTTCGGCCTTAATCTCAATTTACTCGTTCCTAATTACATTCTCAATAAGCGTTATGGAATTTACTTTGTATATAATGCTGTCGTTATTTTGGTAACCTGCTTCTTGCGAGAAGTGGTGCTTTTTTTGATAGACCGGGCTCCCGATCAGGGAGTAAATTACTTTTTCAATTCCTACATGTTCTCTTCGGTAAAAGGGCATTTCAGCTATTGGACCGTCTTTTCCTTTGTGGTGCTGGTTTGCCTGGTTTGCATTATCTGCGTGTATTACCGTCTTATATTGGCACAAATCCTTCGCGGTTTTGTGGTCAGGGAACAAAAACGCAGCCGTTTGCAATATGAACTAGAATTTTTAAAAAACCAACTTTCGCCCCATTTCCTGTTCAATACTTTGAACAACATAACGGCGCTGATTTCCATAGATTCCAAGCGGGCGGAAAAATCCATGATGGAACTTTCCAAGCTGTTGCGGGTGACCCTGTACCAGACAGCCGACGATATGATTCCCCTGGAAGAAGATGTGGAAATTCTCCGGATGTACGGGAACCTGGAAAAGCTCCGGCTGGACGAGAGTTTCGATTACCGTTTTGACGTGGAACTTGAAAACCCCAAAGTGATGATACCGCCTCTAGTAGCCATGCCCCTGGTAGAAAACGCTTTGAAACACAGCAAGAACCCCAAGGGAAAAAGCTTCGCCCATATTACCATCAGGCAGCAGGGTGACGAACTGGTTTTGCAAACGGAAAATTCCAATTTCCCGAAGGTGTCCCAGTCTCCCCAAAAGGCAAGCGGCCTCGGGCTTTCGACTTTCCAGAAACGCCTGGAAATGCTTTTTGGGGACAAGGCGGAATACAACGCCTACGTGGAAGACGGCGTGTACCGAAGCCGCCTAAAGATACAGCTCGCCGACAACTAGAGGATTACCGTACGGCCAGTTCTTCGGGCGTGCGGCTCAAAATATCCCAGTCGCCCCGCTTGATAATCTTGTAGGCGTAGCCCTGTTCGGTAAGGAACAGCTGGCGGTTCATGGAGAACTCCTGCTCCTTGGAATCCTGGGTCACGATACTGTAGAAGTGGGCGGTGCCGCCGTCGCTCTTGGGGCGCAAGATGCGGCCCAGTCGCTGGGCTTCTTCTTGCCGGCTGCCGAAGGTCCCGGAAATCTGTATCAGGATGTTGGCGTCGGGAAGGTCGATGGCGAAGTTGCCTACCTTGGAGACCATCAGGTTTTTCTGCTCGCCCTTGCGGAAGGCGGCGTAGAGCCGTTCGCGTTCCTTGTTGGGGGTCTTGCCGGTAATCAGCGGGATTTCCAGCTCCTGGGCCAGCTTTTCCAGCTGGTCGATGTACTGCCCGATGATAAGCACCCGGTCGTCGGGCTTGTCAAAGTGGGCGAGGAGCCGCTTTACGATATCCGTCTTTTCGGGATTGGTGCTTGCGAGAGTAATCTTTTCACGGACCGGCGCCAGGGCGTATTTCATTTTCAGTTCCGCTTCCATAGGGATGCGGATTTCGTTACAGTCGGCGGTGGCAATCCAGCCCTGGGCTTCCAGCACACGCCAGGGAATGTCGTATTTCTTGGGCCCGATAAGGCTGAACACTTCCGTCTCCTTGTGGTCTTCGCGGACCAGGGTGGCGGTAAGGCCCAGGCGGCGGGTGGCCTGCATTTCGGTACTCAGGCGGAACACCGGGGCCGGTAGCAGGTGCACCTCGTCATAAATCATGAGGCCCCATTTCTGTTCGCTGAACAGCGGAAAGTTCGAGAGTTCCTTCTTGACTTCTTCGTCGCTCAGGTCGTCCGGTTCGGGCTCGCCCTGCTTGTTTACGTCTTTCACCTTCTTGCGCTGGGTGAGAATCTGGTAGGTGGCCACGGTCACGGGGCCGATTTCCTTCACTTCGCCGGAGTATTCCTTCACCTGGTCGAGGGTCAGGTCCGTCTTGTCACAGATTTCGCGAATCCACTGGCGGGAGGCGGAAATGTTGGGGGTAAGGATAAGGGTCTTGGTCTGGATGAGGGCCATGGTGGCAAGACCGATGACCGTCTTGCCCGAACCGCAGGGCAGCACGATAACGCCGGAGCCGCCCTTTTCCGAACCGCTGGCGTAGAACACCTGGGCGGCTTCCTTCTGGTAGTCGCGGAGCTTGAACACCTTGCCTTCTAGGGTGGTTTCCCGGAGCTTGATGGGGAGCGGGTCGCCCTGGACATATCCTGCCAGGTCTTCCACCGGGAATCCGGCGTTGGTGAGGGCCATCTTCAGGTGGCCCCGGCGTTCCGGGTCCACTTCGGCGTGGGAATCGTCCAGGAACTTCAGGATAAACGGTTCCACTTCTTTCAGGTGGCAAATCTCGGTGAACATGTAGGTGTCGTCGGATTCCAGCAGCAGGCGGTCAACCTCTTTGCGCAGGCGGAGCAGGCCGTACCGGGCCATGTAGTCTTCCACCTCGGTAATCACCGTCTGGGGAATGGGGTAGCGGCTCTGGCTTTCTAGCCGTTCTAGAACTTCGGTTGCGCGGAGGCCCGTGGAAGCCGCGTTCCAGAGGCTCAGGTGGGAAATCTTGTAGGTGTGCAGGTGCTCGGGGCTCTTGACCAGTTCGGTGAAGGGAGCGATCGCGTCCCGTGCAGGTTCGTAGTTGGGATTGTCCACCTCGACCATGATTTCGAGGTTGCTCTGTACAATGATGGCGCCATTCGGATTCATAGGGCGGCAAATATAGAAAAATAGGGGGGAGGGGTTAGGATTTAGGGGCTAGGATCTAGGGTTTAGTAAGGCTGGTCTCGAGAAGTTTTTTTTTGGGGGGGAGGTATCCCCCTGGCTCGCACGCGCTTGCGCTTGTTGCTCACCACCCCCTCTTGCCGGAATCGCCCCGCAGGCAGCCTCGGGTATAAAAAATCCCGCTTTCTTTCAGAAAGCGGGACCTTCGAGCCACCCAGCAGATTTGAACTGCCGACCTGCTGATTACGAATCAGCTGCTCTACCAGCTGAGCTAGAGTGGCGTTGCGGGCTCAAAGATAGCAACAGGCCCTTTTTTTGTCAATATCGGGGCTGTTTCGGTTGGCAAGATTCCCGAATTTTTCTATGATTGCTCACAAAATTTCAAAATGGATGCATATTATGGCTAACGAAGCAAATGCGAACAACTCTGAAATCAAGGAATTTTTTGTTCATCACGGCACCAAGGTCGTAGTGGCCCTGGTGGTCATCCTCGCCGTAGTGGCGGGCGTGGTCCAGCTGAGGGATTCCCGCAAGGCCGCCGCCGCCGAACAGACCGAACTTCTGGGTGCGGGCATGACCATGCTCTACGCCAACGATAAGGACAACGCCCTGGCCGAATTCGAATCCAAGATTAACAGCCGTTCCCTGGAAGGCCTGGCTCTTGCCAAGGCATGCCTCTATGCGGGCAACATCAAGTACGAAAAGGGTGACCTGGACGGTGCCGCCGCCCTGTTCCAGAAGTCTTTGGACAACGCCGGTTCTGTGGTGCTGGTCCGCTCTGCCGCCCTCCACGGTCTTGCCTCCGTGAAGATGGAAAAAGAAGACTACGCCGCCGCCGCCAACCTGCTGGAAAAGTATGTGAGCGAGTTCGGCAAGCGCACCGGCGACAAGGAAGACCGCTTCCAGAAAGAAGAACCTGTGGACGAGGCCCCCATGGTGGCCGACGCCATGTGGAAACTCACGCTGGTCTATCAGCAGCAGGGTCTTGACGCCAAGGCCAAGAACACCGCCGAACGCCTGCTGGAAGTTTACGGCGACAACCAGAACTACGCCGACAAGGCCCAGAAGTTCCTGGCTTCCCTGTAGTTCCGAAACGGTTCATTCAGTGTAATTGTCATGCCCGCCACCGTGCGGGCATCTCCTTTTATGACGCCCCCAGGCAGAGTTCACTTGTCATCCTGAGCCACGTATGTGGCGAAGGATCCAGGCCCGAAGAATTTATTCCTTCAGTATGGCCCTGAGCTCGTCCGCCGCACGTTCCAGGTCGTCGTTCACGATGGTGTATTCGTACTTGCCCTTGGTCTTCGCGAACTCCATCTCTTTCTTGGCGTTGTGGAGCCGGGTCTGGATGACCTCTTCGGAATCGGTACCGCGACCCCGGAGCCTGCGTTCCAGTTCCTCTTCGCTGGGCGGCAAAATCAAGATGCCCGTGGCGTCGGGATAGACCTTGTCGAAGTTCACCTTGCCGAAAACGTCCAGGTCAAAGAGAACCCGCTTGCCCTGCTTGAGCATGTCTTCTACAAAACTCTTGGGCGTGCCGTAGTAGTTCCCGTGGACCAGGTTGTATTCCACCAGGGCGTCGTCCTTGATCATCTGTTCGAACTCTTCCTTGGTCTTGAAAAAGTAGTGGACACCGTTCACTTCGCCCTCGCGGGGGGCGCGGGTGGTGGCGGAAATGGAATACACGATGTCGGGGAACTCCCCGATGACCTTGTCCTTCAGGGTGGTCTTGCCTGCGCCGCTGGCGGCGCTCATCACGAACAGCTTGGATTTCATGGGAGGCAAATATAGGAAAATTTGTAGTATCCGTAACTACAAACGGCTCCCGAAGGGAGCCGTCTTGATGTTATAAAAAAGAGCTGAGGCTAGTTCTCGAGAATCTGTTCCCTGGTAAAGCCGAAATACGACATGGCGTTTTCGACGGACAGTACTCCGTCGTGAACCATTTTCTTTGCCGTGTTCAACTTGTCTTCAAGTGCTTTTGCTTCGGCCTTTTGCTGCGTGTCGGCAATCTGTTGGCGAAAAACATCACCGGCGCTCACAAAGCCGTATTTTTGTCCTATGCTCTTGAAAGCCATGTTCAACTCCTTTAGAACACCTTGGTCAACGTACTCCTTTAAATATAAACTTATTTTCTGCAAAAGACAAGAGGCTTTATTCCCGTCCATCTTCTGCAGAGAGCTTTTGAACTGCGGCAAAGCTGTAAGCAGTTTATCCTTGTCAAAAGCATATTTCATCGCCACGATTCCCATTCCGGTTTCTACGTCCTCGCAGGCGAGGCAGTCGCTGTCGGGAATGTCCGCCATATTTATGAAGGTGCACTTGAAGGGAAGCACGGTCCCGTGAAAATATTTGGGGTATCCGTTTTCCAGCAGTTTCAAAGGGTCCCAGTTCTCGCGACCGTTGTAAAAGATAATCGCCATGGTGGG
>OCVV012825378.1_pt1 | contig 21356 bp, 16 predicted proteins | sample 1539721 | NCBI WGS metagenome assembly OCVV01 (sample SAMN02144230, study PRJEB22623) | gut metagenome | biome: sheep rumen | host: Ovis aries | place: New Zealand
TCCGGGGGTGCTTTGCACCCTCGGTTACTGAGCGGTGACGCTTTCAGCGTCTTCTGATACAATTATTCAAAGGATGGGAAAGTTTAATTAAATATAATGGTGTCCGCTAAAAAAGAAAAAGGGTCGTTCAAATACAGTAAAGAAGATGGTATGTCGCATTTTTCATTCATACTGGGCTTGGTAAGTCCTGAAAGGACGATAGAACACAGGCAGGCGGTGAAGCGTAGCGAAACCACTGCTATGTGTCGCAAACTAACCGAGTACTGAAGGTACGACGGATTATCTGACAATCACATCCGTCACCCACTTCGGGGTTCCGTGCTTGGCTGTATGCTTATCAGGGGTTCCGTGCTTGGCACTCCACCGCCTGCCTGTGGTCTTTCATACCTTTGGCATTTTTAGCGGATGCCGATAGCAACAAAAAAGCAGAGGGTTGGCAAATTTGTTTGTTTGCCAACCCTCTGCTCTTACGTTGTCTATGAGGTGGTTATGAAATCTCAATGGCTTTCGTCACCTTCTCCTTTTGTTCAATCTTTGGCATCTCGACGGTGAGAATGCCGTTCTCCACCTTGGCTGAAATCTTGTCCTTTGCCACGTCGTCAGGCAAGGTGTAGTTCTGCTCATAGTTGGAGTAACTGAATTCGCGGCGCAGATAGTGATGATGCTTGTCCTCATTCTTGTGCTCGGTCTTGTTCTCGATAGCAATGGTGAGGTTGCCATCGTCGTTGATACCTACGCGGCAGTATTCTTTCTTGATGCCAGGGGCAGCCAGCTCCATTGTGTAAGCTTTCTCACTCTCTTTCACATTGACTGCAGGTGCTGTATTGTTGGCACGAGGCATAAAATCAGTGTTAAAGAAATCGTTGAACATTGTTGGAAACCAACCATCGTTTCTCATCAAACTTGTTAACATAATTTTTACCTCCTATTTATATTTTAGTTGAACGTTTGTTTTTGATTGCCTCCGTTTCTGAACTTCGGCTTTCGCTAAACATTTATGCAAATTGTGTGCCTTTGGCGAGACAGGGAGGAGCGTGTCAGCAGTTGGATTGGATTTGGCATGAAATTTAAACTTTGGTAAACTATACTGACATTTCTTTAAACTGTTTTAAACTTTGTGACTCGTTCTTGTCATTCTTGATTTCTGCCATGTCTGGTGGCTGGGCGTTATGACGTTGTCCTAACTGATAAGAAAACGAAAAGAGGTACTCTCACGAGCACCTCTTTTGTTCTCAATAAGTATTAATTTTTTTTAAGGTAAAAAGATTGTTTTTAGGATATTGCAAAGGTAGAGAACATTTATTGGAACTCATAGCCTTTTCCTGTGTTATGTAACATGTGTTTTCGCACACATTCACAGATTTTGCTTTTTTATCGCAGAAAAACGCACTTTTTTACCTAATGACTTCATGAAAAAAGGTCGAGCATGTATGCTTGTGGGTTCTTGGAAGGAGGGGTCTCCTTATAGACTTTTTTCAGGTCGATGCTCTCGTTTTCCCAATCGTCGAACGACAATTCCAGCTGGAACACGAAGTTCTTTTTCAGTGCGTAGGTGCCCCATTTTCGTCTTTCGAAGGGGGAATGCTTGTGTCGGCTTTGTGTCCAGAGGTAGCGTTTCACACTGTCGTAGATTTTCTGGAAACGACGCGTGGCATCGGTGTCGAATAGGTCGCAGTTGGAGTTGTAGATGGTGCGAGCCAGCAGTCCCACTCGCATTCCGTTGGGGTGGGCCATCAGCATCTCAATCATTTCGTTGTAATACTGGTTCTTCATGTGTTATACATGTCTGGATTTCGGAAAAATCTACAACTTTTTACAAATTACGTCAATTTTCTTTAAACTGCCAAATATGTGCTTGATTTTTCATGCTCGTGGTTCCAAATATTTCTTTGCAGGGCAAAGCGACTGCGTCGAGTGGAGCGTGAAGAGTGAAGAATTGAACGTGAAGAGTGGAGCGTGAAGAGTGAAACGTGAAGCGTGGAGAGTGAAGCGTGAAGAGTGAAGCGATAGAACTCAAAAACTCAAAAACTTAAAAACTCAAAAATTTCCACACGTATCGGTAGTCGGAATAGTTGGCGATAATGTCAGCGTCCAGGATGGGGTGGAGCTGCTTGACGAAAGGATGCCTCCTGCTGGTGTCGATGAGGTTGCCGTTTTCGTCGTGGCTGTTGAATTCCCAAAGGTGTGCTGTTCGTGCTTCTTCTGCCACTCGTTCGAAGCCCATCGGAACGATGTTCACGAGGGTGCAGTTGATGAGCACGCATTCGGCGTGAGGGTAGTTCTTGCCGTGGTTGGAGGGCAGACGTGCGATGCTGGTGTTGTTGTCCTTGCCCACGAGGGTGCAATCAACGAACACGTTGCCGTGGTTCTCTTCCGTGTTGCGAATCCACATGAGGGCGAAGCTGCCTTTCAGTGTGCAGTGGTTGAAGAAGGATGGTCCTCTGCCCAGGATGGTGTCGGCATCGCCGTCAATCTCGCAGTTCATCCAATAGGCACTGCCGTTCACCTGAAGGGCATCGCCACTGCCCACGATGCGCACGTTCTCGGCGTAGTTCTCGCTGCCATTCAGCAGCAGTCCTTCTGCCTGTCCCTTGCAATCCGTCTGGAAGGTGATGTTCTTGAGTATGAGGTGATGGCAGTTGTCGAGGCTTGTTGCTGCACGGCGAGAAGGGAAGGTGCCCTTCAGCTCGTTGGTCTTGATGTCGGCAGGGTGGGGGTTGAACACTTCGTTGTTGGCATAGTGGATGAGTACGCCGTCGCGACTTTCTCCTACGATGGTCACATAGTATTTGTTGCGTGCATAGACGATTTCTTCGTACTCTCCGTTTTTCACGAAGATGGTCCATCGCTCCTGTTCGCTCTTGGCAAAGTCGGGAACGTGGTCGAGTGCTCCTTGCAGGGTGCAGAAGTCGCCTGTGCCGTCGGCAGCAACGACGATAAACTTATCAGAGTTGAATGTAAAATGAGGAGTGAAGAGTGAAGAATCATTCCATCCAGACGGTTCATTCTTCATTCTTCGTTCTTCATTCTTCGTTTTGAACCGCCAGCTGTTCTTTCCCTTAATGCCTGCGAATCCGTCGATGACTCCCTTGTCGATGGTCACATAGTATTCCTTGTCGTAGTCGAGCATGTTGTTGTGGAGGTAGATGGTTGCCTTTCGTCCTTTGGTGATGATGGGGTAGAAGTGGAAAGCATCGGAGAAACCACCGATGATGTTCAACTGATAGCGGCTCTTGTCCCATCGGTTGGCTCCCGACGGAGTGCCAGGCACTGTGTTGCGGTTCGTGGCACGAGGCCCTTCTTTATATATATAAGGTGTAGGCGTGTAGATGGCATCGGGGTTGTTGGGCTGCGACTCGGTCGGTCCCGCAGGGATGCTCAGGTCGAGCATATCCACGAGCTTGCCTGTTTCCGCGTCCCAAAGTTTCACTTTTCCTTTCTTGCCAACTGTCACGTCCGTGTCGAACGTCAGGCTGAGGTGGGTGTCGATGCACACGTCTGTTTCTCCATTAGCAGGTGAGAGCACCACGTTCTGTGCCCATCCATTCATTGCCAACAGGCACCATGCCGTCAGCATTCCAATCAGTTTGTTTCTATTCATCATATTGTTAGGTTTATATTTGACGACAAAGATAATCGAATTTTTCTTATCGTCCATTAAAAAGCCGAGTTTTTAAGCGCAAAAGCTTAATTTGCAGCAGAATGGATGTGTTTTTTGAAAAAATGTTGTAATTTTGCAATGTTTTTTAAAACATTTGCGCAATTTGTGATATTTTCTTAAAATTAAAAACAATAATTATTTGAAGACAAAGATGAAAAAGTTTATGATTATGTTTGCTCTGCTTCTGATGGGAAGCACGGCAATGATGGCTCAGTCAAGTTCTGAGACTACCAAGAAATTGAAGGACAAGATTGATGACGATTTGGCTGGATTCTATTTTGGTTTAAATACGGCTTTGAGTGCTCCCGACAACTTGAATGTCAATCTCTGGAAGTCGTGGGAAGTAGGCTTCGACCTTCCTATTTGGAGTCCTGAAATCACGAAGTCTTTCTTTTTTCACCTGAACTTGGGCTTCAACTGGAAGAACTTCCGTTCGACGGATGCTGACAAGAGTTTTGAGAAGGATTACACGAACAAGCAGGTGTATGTTGGTGCGCCAAAGTATCTCAACAATGCTGAGACGGGTGGAAAGGGTTGTGTGGATTTCTCACGCATGAAGATTTTCTCCCTCTCTCTGCCTATGTTGTTTGAAGTGAGGGCTACGGATAAGTTCTCGATTGTGGCTGGTCCTATTTTGAATTTCAACCTTCACGGTAGCATCAAGACAAAATACTGGAACGACCGTGACGAATATGTGGTGTTCACGTCGAATGGTTTGCGCCAGCAATTGGTGACTGTGGATTTGAAGGGTATGCTCGTATGGAGCAATGTTGGTGTCTATTGCAAGTGGTCGCCTATGCGCCAGCTGAAGTCGAAGTTTGCTCCAACACTTGACTTCAAGGGCATCAGTTTCGGTTTGCAGCTTTGCATGTAAAGAGGCAACGAATTTGTTGTTGGAAAAAGAAAGAAGGCTGAATCTCCAAATGAGGGATTCAGCCTTCTTTGTGGTATGGTCTGGTGGCAAAGCTATCCAAGGGAAACGTCGAGGTCAAGCTCTTTGCAGAGTTTGTCGAGAGCTGGATGGGTGGCTCTGAGGATTTTGAGACGCTCGGGCTTGGTGTAGAACTTTGGTTGCTCGGCGAGAGTCTGTAAACGAATCGTCATGGTGAGCGCGTCTGTTCCTAAGCTGTCTTTAATGTGCTTGAGAATGGAGTGCTCGTACTTTCGGAGCGTATCTACGTTCATGGAGTTGCTCACTGCCACTTCGAAACTGTTGTTGTTGAGGAGGTGAGGCGTGTAGTTGCGCATGAGGATGGCAATGGCTGCTTCACCTGTCGGAATCTGCGACTCGTAGATGTGCCATGCTGTGATGATGTTCTCTTCGGTAACTCCGCCTGTCAGTTTTTCTACTTTGGGTTGGAAGGTTTGTGCTGTTGTGGATTCAGCTTGGGGGGAAACCGTTCCCTGCGCCTGACTCAGACGCTGTTTGATGGAAAAACGATGGGCTGAGTTGGCAGAAGTGGTAGCGACGGGCGTTTCCTTTGGAGGAATAGGAGCCGTGGGCTGCTGGGAAGGAACAGGTTTCTTCGTCTCTTCAGCAGACTTCGGGTTGTTCTGTTGGCTTGTTGGTTGGGCAGCACTTGCCGATTGGCTGACGGCTGCGGAAGCTGGAGCTACGTTGCCCTGCTTCGTGAAAATGGGTTTAAGAATCTTCGTAGGGCGAAGCCCGGAAGGGTTGCCGTCTGCCTCTCCCGTGGCGATTTGTGAAATCTCGATGAGGGTGAGTTCCACGAGGAGTCGCTTGTTCTGACTGAGCTTGTAGTTGAGGTCGCAGTCTGTGCATTTGCGAATGGCGGCATAGAGGAATTTGGGTGTGCAACGCTTGGCTTGCTCGGCATAGCGCTGACGGATGTCGTCGGACACTTCGAGCAACTGGGTTGTTGCTTCGTCGCGACTGATGAGGAGGTTGCGGAAGTGTGTGTTGAGTCCACCGATGAAATGGCTGCCTTCGAATCCTTTCGAGAGGATGTCGTTGAAGGTGAGCATGATTTCTGGAATCTTCCCTGCCATGAAGTAATCGACAAGCTTGAAATAGTATTCGTAGTCGAGAACGTTGAGGTCGGCAATCGTTTGTTGATAGGTGATGTTGCCTTGGCAGAAGGATGCCACTTGGTCGAAGATGGAGAGGGCATCGCGCATACCGCCATCTGCTTTCTGTGCAATCACGTTGAGAGCGGCGGGTTCGTAGGTGATGCCTTCTTGCTTTGCCACGTTTTCCAAGTGTCCTACGATGTCCTGCACGGTCATTCGGCTGAAGTCGTATATTTGGCAACGGGAGAGAATGGTTGGAAGCAGTTTGTGCTTCTCGGTGGTGGCAAGTATGAAGATAGCGTGCTTGGGTGGTTCTTCGAGAGTCTTCAGAAAGGCGTTGAAGGCAGCAGTGGAGAGCATGTGAACCTCATCGACGATGAACACTTTGTATTTGCCCACCTGCGGAGGAATGTTCACTTGCTCAATGAGTTGGCGGATGTCGTCAACACTGTTGTTGGAAGCTGCGTCGAGTTCGTGAATGTTGTAGGAACGCTGTTCGTTGAAGGCACGGCATGATTCGCACTCCTCACAAGCATCGCCATTAGGCTTCGGACTGAGGCAGTTGATGGTTTTTGCAAAAATGCGGGCGCAAGTGGTTTTTCCCACTCCTCGCGGTCCGCAGAAGAGGTAGGCATGAGCCAAACGTCCCGACGCGATGGAGTTTTTCAGTGTGGTTGTGAGAGACGATTGTCCCACAACGTTGGAAAACGTGGTTGGGCGGTATTTTCGGGCGGAAACGATGTAATTGTCTGACATTGTTTTAGAGGGGAGAGAGGTTAGTCTAAATCTCGTCGATGCTCACGATGCCATGCGTGACAGCATAGATTGTGAGGGCAGAGACGGAATGCATGTGTAGTTTTTTACAGATGTTTTTACGGTGAGAAATGACGGTGGGGAGGGAAATGCAGAGCTGGTCGGCGATTTCCTTGTTGATGAATCCGCGCACGACGAGTGCCAGCACCTCAGCCTCACGCATGCTGATGTCGATGTCGGGACCAACGATGTCTTTCTCTTGCATGTTACCATGCTGGAAACCGTGTCCGTTTGGCGAACCGTGTCCATGCTGATGAAGACGAAGTAGCGACTTGATGAGGTCGTGTTCCATCTGCGCCGTGTTGAGCGTGTGGAAACGCTCAAACTGGGGACTTGTCATCGGTTGTGAGGTGAGGACAATGGTTTGGTGAGGATGCTGAAGGAAGAAGTCGGCGTTCGAAAGCAAAATCTGTGACGACACGAAAAAGTGGAAGAAAGGTGTTTCACTTTCTGCCAGCATGTCGTCGAGTGAAGAAAAAAGGCTGACGTCCACCATCGGAATGATATTGTCGATGATGGACTTCAGCCCTGTTGCTTCGAGCGTGTTCTGGTCTATGATTGCAATGCGTGGAACCAAGGTCGGGGTTAAGTTGAAAGTTGAAAGTGAAAAGTTAAAAGTGAAGAATTGCTATTCAGCAATAACTTAAAAACTCAAGAACTCAAAAACTTAAAAACTTACTAATCTTCCGTAGTCTCTTTGTCAACGGATTCTTCAGTTTCTTCGATGTTGTCAAGCTCCTGGCCTGTCAGTTTTGCCATCACTTTGGTTTCAAGTTCTTCTGCCAGTTCTGGATTGTCAGCAAGGAGTTTCAGAAGGGCATCGCGTCCGTGTGCCAGACGATTGCCTTCGTAAGAGAAGAAAGCACCGCTCTTCTTGATGATTTCCGTTGCCACACCGAGGTCGGCGATTTCTGCCAATTTGTTGATACCAGAACCGAAGAGGATTTCAAATTCTGCCTTGCGGAAAGGAGGTGCCACCTTGTTCTTCACCACCTTGACACGAACGGAGTTACCATACACTTGGTCGCCGTCCTTCAAGGCTGTTACGCGACGAATGTCGAGACGAACGGACGCATAGAATTTCAGTGCATTACCGCCTGTGGTTGTCTCTGGATTGCCAAAAAGCACACCAATCTTTTCACGCAACTGGTTGATGAAAATGCAGGTGGTCTTGGTGCGGTCGATGGATGCTGTGATTTTACGCAGCGCCTGACTCATGAGTCGAGCTTGCAAGCCTACGCGGTTCTCCCCCATGTCGCCTTCGATTTCTGCCTTTGGTGTAAGAGCTGCCACGGAGTCGATGACAAGAATATCGACAGCCGAAGAACGGATGAGCTGGTCTGCAATTTCCAGTGCTTGTTCGCCATTGTCGGGTTGGGAAATCCAAAGGTTGTTGATGTCCACACCCAGTTTTTGTGCGTAGAAGCGGTCGAAAGCGTGCTCTGCATCGATGAAGGCTGCAATGCCACCCGCTTTCTGAGCTTCAGCGATGGCGTGAATGGCGAGCGTGGTCTTACCAGATGATTCGGGACCATAGATTTCGATGATACGTCCCTTTGGGTAACCACCCACACCGAGGGCTGCGTTGAGCGACAGGGAACCCGTTGGAATCACCTCCACGTCTTTCACATTGTCGTCGCCCATCTTCATGATGGCTCCCTCGCCGAATACTTTCTGAATGCCAGCCATAGCTGCTTCCAGAGCTTTCATCTTCTCTGTAGCATCCTTTGGCGGTGTTATGTTTGTTTTCTTTGCCATATAATGAAGAATTTTTAGTCAACAAATTATTTCTTTTTAGTCAACAAATTTCCACAAATTCTCTCAAAAGGAGAGGTCGAAGGCTTAAGGTCTAAAGTCAAAAGTCGAAGGTCGAAGGTCAAAAGCCAAAGGTCGAAATCGCTTCACACTTCACACTTCACGCTTCACGTTTATTGTGCCTTCCTTGTGATAATTTGTTGACTAAGTTTTAATGATTTAATCCAATTCAAGGTCTTCGTCGAACACTTCGTGCCAAGGCAGGCCTTGCTTGTTGAGCTGTTCCATGAATGGGTCTGGGTCGAACTCCTCCACGTTGTGTACGCCTGGCTTCTTCCAAATGCCCTTGAGGAACATCATGGCTCCAATCATCGCTGGCACACCCGTGGTGTAGCTCACGCCCTGCATACCCGTTTCTTGGTAGGCAGCTTGGTGCGAGCAGTTGTTATATACATAATAGGTGCGCTCCTTGCCATCCTTGATGCCACGGATGCGGCAACCGATGGAAGTTTCTCCCTCGTAGTTTTCGCCAAGCTCCTGAGGATTTGGCAACACAGCCTTGAGGAATTGCAACGGCACAATCTTCACTTTCTCCACCTTCGTTGGGTCGTCAGCAAGCGGAGCCTCGTAAGTGATTTCGTCGATGCGGCTCATGCCGATGTTCTGAATCACATCGAGATATGTGAGGTACTGCTGACCGAAGGTCATCCAGAAACGAGCGCGCTTAATGCTTGGGTAGTTGAGCACAAGGCTCTCCAGTTCCTCGTGATGGAGGAGATAAGATTCGCGAGGACCGATGTTAGGGTAGGTGAGTGGACGGTGGATTTCGAGCGGTTCGGTCTCAATCCATTTGCCATCCTCGTAGTAAAGACCCTTCTGCGTGATTTCGCGAATGTTGATTTCTGGATTGAAGTTTGTGGCAAAGGCTTTGTGGTGATTGCCTGCATTGCAATCCACGATGTCGAGATAGTGGATTTCATCAAAATAATGCTTGGCAGCGTAAGCCGTGTAAATGCCCGAAACTCCTGGGTCGAAACCACAGCCGAGAATGGCTGTGAGACCAGCCTTTTCGAAACGCTCTCTGTAAGCCCATTGCCATGAGTATTCGAAGTGGGCTTCATCGCGAGGCTCATAGTTGGCTGTGTCGAGATAGTTCACGCCAGCTTTCAGACAAGCTTCCATGATGGTCAAATCCTGATAAGGCAAAGCGAGGTTCATCACGATTTCGGGTTTGAATTCGTTGAACAGCGCAACCAGTTCATCCACATTGTCTGCATCCACCTTCGCTGTCTTGATGTTGGGGTTGCCGATTGCCTTCACCAGCGCATCGCACTTGCTCTTTGTGCGGCTTGCAATCATCACTTCAGTAAACACGTCGGGGTTCTGAGCCACCTTGTGTGCTGCTACCGAGGCAACGCCTCCAGCACCGATAATCAATACTTTTCCCATTTCAAGTCTTTTTTGTTGTTGATTTTCGTTACAAATTTACTCCCTTTTTTTCAATCTCGCAACAATAACGAGAAAAACGATTGTGAAAAAAACATGAAAATAGCCATGAAAACATGATTAAGCGAAAAAAAATTCCTACCTTTGCACCATCAACAAGAGGGCTGCCCATGCGCTACCTCTCTTTTTTACCCTCCACAAGGCCTCGTAGCTTAGCTGTATAGAGCGTCAGATTCCGGTTCTGAAGGTCGTGGGTTAGAATCCCACCGAGGTCACTTCTGCCAATCCGCAAACAACTTGTATGGAGTTGTTTGCGGATTTTCTTTTTACTGTGTCCCACTAAATAAGAATGAGCTATACGCTAAATTATAACAAGGAAATCAAGAGTGGTGGTGTTTTTTTCTGTGATTTTGTTTGGAAGCTAAGATTATTTCCGTACTTTTACAAAAAGTAACAGTCGTTACCGTAACGGCAAATACTATTTAATACTATTGGTGTCCGAGGAAAGTATATGCAAATGTCAGATGTTAGCTGTGAATGAACATTTTGGAAAGGGAAATGGCTATTGAGGGCTTGATAGCGGCCTGAAAGGCCAACAAGCACATAGCCCAGGGCAACGCCCTGGGTAAATTGGTTTATGAAGCAACGCCCTGCAAGGGCAAAAGCATTGAATCTCAACGCTTTTGCCCTTGCAGGGCGACATCGGAAATGCTTCTTTCCCCAGGGCGTTGCCCTGGGCTGAGTGCTTACTGGCCTTTCAGGCCGATTATAGCGGACACCAATAATTTAATACATGGAATTCTACGATAGAGAAAAAGAGCTACGAGTGCTTGGTGACGTGCTTCTCAGAAGCAAGTCCGAGGCAAAGATGACTGTACTAATGGGACGCAGGCGTATCGGTAAGACAGAACTCTCACTGAGATGCGGTGACGAGACAGTATTGTATTTTTTCGTGGGTAAGAAAGCGGAATCACTGCTTTGTCAGGACTATGTACGCGAGATACGAGAGAAGCTGGATGTCCCAATACTTGGCATTCCACACACATTCTCCGAAGTCTTGTGGAGAACAAGGCATTGAAGACACTTGGAGAAATCATCCAAAGAGACTACAGCAGTGTGTCTGGCTGGATGATGGAGCGTTATTTCATGAAGAAATTTCAAGAAAAGGGTCGCTACATCATTGGAAAATGGTGGGACAGAAAGGGCGAAAACGAAATTGACCTGATTGTTGTTGACCTTATCGAAAAAGAAGCATGGATTTATGAACTAAAGAAGCAAGGCTATCGATATCAAGAGGATGAGCTGCGTGAAAAGGTGGAAAAAGTTTTGGAACAGACTCCAGAACTGCGCAAGATGGCAATTCATCTTGGTTCATTGTCGCTCGATGATATGTAAAAAGACTTTGCAATCCTTTTTTAATAGGTGCAAATGGACTTAGTTTTTGAAAAGAAAATACCCCCCTAATTTGCCTCTATTTTCTCATAATCGGTATAGTGAAATATGACCGAACAATCTTTTTCCCCATTTTTGCAGGAATCCATTTGGGCATTTCTTTTGCGATTTCTATCAAGATTTTTTCATCCGCTTTTGTTTCGTTGCGTACTACTTCAAAGTTTGTCAAAGAGCCATCTTTCTCTACAATAAACTAAATCAAGGCATGGACTTTTCCCTTACTCATTTTTGTTGCCAACTTCCGTTGAATGAAGTGTAACATTTTGTCAAAACCACCTGGGTATTCTGGCATGGAGTCTGCAACATTATAAACAAAGATATCCTCTTTATACACAATCTTTCCAAATTTCCTTTCCCTACTATAATATACACCTACAGCTAAATCATTACATTCAAATGTGTGAGGAGGACGGATACGGTATTTGCAATTGGACCGTTTAGAACATAATCCTTTGGGAATATTGCCACTCAGCAAGAAGTCTTGTCCGCGATAATAGAAATATCTATCCGATTTTTCTGGAATGTGGCAGCAAACTGGGTAAATGCTCACAGGAAAAACATTCTTATCTGGAGACACGGAAAATTGGAACAGAATGCAGTATTTGTCATTTATACTTTCGAACTCGGGAAAATATTCTTGGAACACTTTAGAATCTATTCGGCGGAGAAGTTCCTTTGATGGTTGAACAGAGTCCAAAACTACATACTCATCCATGCCCAATATTTTTTGCGCGTTTAATGAGCAACCTACCCAAAAGAGATGTAAAAAGATAAAGACAAATCTGAAGTTTCTCATTTTGTTCTAATAGATTGTGGTTTTACTATCGATTTTCAACAACTTAGCATTCTCAAGCTTTATAAGTTATGAAGAAAATTCAGAAGCAATTGACCAATTTACTGACTCATGCAAGAATGTCCTTATGGACTACGTCGCAAAGTTAGACAAAAGATTTGAAACAATTATTATTTGGATGCTAAAAATGTTTAACATAAGTTCTTGATTCTTCGCTTTTGGTGTATCACTTTAGTGGATTCTTAGAATCGCTTGTGGGGACTGACTGAACTTTTCCTTTGATTCAACTAATTAACCGAGCCTTCGTTGCTTTTCAAGCGAAGGCTCGGTTGAGCTTAAGCGAACCTTCGCTTAAACGCAAACGAACCTTCGCTTATTTAGTTGAATCAAAGTGACGCTTTTGTCAATCCCTTTATGCGCCTCAGTAAAACCCCAAAAGCGATTCAGTTAATCCCCAATGGCGTTGCGTCAAAGCCCCATTCATTCTGTCCCTAAGTCACAATAGAAAAACAAAAAGCGCGCTGAATTTCAGCGCGCTAAGTTAGATTGAGTTGCGGGGGCAGGATTCGAACGTGCGACCTCCAGGTTATGAGCCTGGCGAGCTACCAACTGCTCCACCCCGCGATGTTAATAGGCTTTTCCTCGGAAAAGCGGTGCAAAGGTATGCCTTTTTTTTGAATTGACCAAAAATTATGACATCTTTTTTAGTGTTTGCGTGCATCTTGTTGCTAAAAGCAGCGGGATAGATGTGGTTTTTGAGGCTTTTGTTTGTCTTTTTGTCAATTAAGATGCCAAACTCATAGGGTCGTGGTAGAGCACCACTTTTCCTTGTTTGAGGCTTTTTTTCACATCAATGAGGCGCTGGTTGCTGCTGCCACGATAGAGAAGGTCGGGGTTCTTCAACTTCTCAATGAAAGGACCATCTACCAGCACGTCGATTTGTTCGAGTAGCTTGCGCTGGGCGGGTTGGGCAAGGAGTGCTTCGAAGGTGAAGCCCGTGAAGCACCAGATGGTTTTGTTGCTGCGTTCGTGGATGGCGTATGCCAGTTCGGTGAATCCCTCTGCTTGGTACATGGGGTCGCCTCCGCTGAAGGTGACGTTGGCAAACGGGTCGGCGAGGATGACTGCCATGATTTCGTCGGTTGTCATCTGTCTGCCTTGGTTGAAGTCCCAAGACTGGCGGTTGTGACAACCCGGACAGTTGTGGCTGCACCCAGCGCTGTAGATGCTGGTGCGGAATCCTGGTCCATCGACCATTGTGTCTTCTATGATGGAAAGAATGCGAAGCATAATAGCAGACCCACCCCTCGCCCTCCCTGTGAGGGAGGGGGTGGATAGTTGTAGGTGATTTATGATGAAAAATGAAATAGCATGATATAAATAAATAGCAGAGTAATTTCACCCTCCCTCACAGGGAGGGAAGGGGGGGGCCTATAGTTGGTCTTCAGGGAAGAGGTTGAGTTGGTTGCCTCCATCCACGTGTGTCACGCGGTCGTTGAGTTCAGCCAGTTTTCCTGCGTTCCAGCGGTCGGTGGTTCCCACGAGGTAACCAGTGATGCGCTGGAGGCGGTCGATGTTGCGACTTCCGCATTTAGGGCAGACGGTGAGGTTAGGGTCTGCATTCTCGTATCCGCAGTCCATGCAGCGGTTGCGGTTGTGGTTCACGCTTCCGTAGCCCATGTTGTACTGGTCCATCATGTCAACGATGTTCATGATGACTTGTGGGTTGTGGGTGGCATCTCCGTCGATTTCCACGTAGAAGATGTGTCCTCCGCGGGTGAGTTCGTGGTAGGGTGCTTCCACTTCTGCCTTGTGGCGTGCGCTGCACTTGTAATAGACAGGTACGTGGTTGGAGTTGGTGTAATAGTCGCGGTCGGTCACGCCTGGGATGGAGCCAAATTCCTGGCGGTCTTTCTTGGTGAACTTTCCAGAAAGTCCTTCTGCTGGCGTGGCGAGGACAGAATAGTTGTGATGGAATTGCTGGGAGAATTCGTTCACGCGGTCACGCATGTAGGTGATGATTTTGAGACCGAGCTCTTGTGCTTCTTCTGATTCGCCATGATGCTTGCCGATGAGTGCCACCAAGCATTCTGCCAGTCCGATGAATCCGATGCCGAGTGTGCCTTGGTTGATGACGCTTTCGATGTGGTCGTTTGGTTGCAGCTTATCGGCTCCAATCCAGAGGCTTCTCATGAGCAGTGGGAACTGCTTGGCGAAGGCTGTCTTCTGGAAGTTGAAACGGTCGTTGAGTTGACGTGCTGCCACTTCAAGCACGTGGTCGAGCTTGGCAAAGAACATCTGGATGCGCTCTTGCTGGTTTTCGATATTCATACATTCGATGGCAAGGCGCACGATGTTGACCGTGGTGAAAGAGAGGTTGCCGCGGCCGATGGATGTCTTGGGTCCGAAACGGTTTTCAAACACACGTGTGCGGCATCCCATCGTAGCCACTTCGTGGTAGTAGCGGTGTGGGTCGTCGGCACGCCATTCTTCGCTTTGGTTGTAGGTGGCGTCGAGGTTGAGGAAGTTCGGGAAGAAACGTCGAGAGGTGACTTTGCAAGCCAACTGGTAGAGGTCGTAGTTGCGGTCTTCTGGCAGATAGTTCACGCCTCGCTTCTTCTTCCAAATCTGGATAGGGAAGATGGCGGTCTCTCCATTGCCCACACCTTCGAACGTGCTCTTCAGCAGTTCGCGCATGATGCATCTGCCTTCGGCGCTGGTGTCAGTTCCGTAGTTGATGGAGGAGAACACCACCTGGTTGCCACCACGGGAGTGGATGGTGTTCATGTTGTGGATGAAGGCTTCCATAGCTTGGTGAACACGTGCCACGGTCCTGTTGATGGCGTGTTGCAAAGCGCGCTGTTCGCCTTTCAGCCCGTCGAGAGGCTTGGTCAGGAAGTCGTCGAGCTGGATGTCGTAGAGGTGCGAGTAGTCTTCACCCATCACTTGTTCCATGTTCCTCACTTCTTCCTTGAAGCTGGAGCGGACGAAGGGAGCGAGATAGAAGTCGAAAGCAGGAATTGCCTGGCCTCCGTGCATTTCGTTCTGTGCTGTTTCCATGGAGATACATGCCAACATGCTTGCCGTCTCGATGCGCTTGGCTGGGCGTGATGAACCGTGACCGGCAGCGAAACCGTGCATGAGGACGTTGTCGAGCGGATGCTGCACGCAGGTGAGCGACTTGGTTGGGTAGTAGTCTTTGTCGTGGATGTGGATGTAGTTGTGAAGAACGGCATCGCGGCTTTCCTCGCTCAGAAGATAGTCATCCACGAATGGCTTTGTGGATTCGCTGGCGAACTTCATCATCATGCCCGCAGGCGTGTCGGCGTTCATGTTGGCATTCTCGCGAGTCACGTCGTTGTTCTTGATGTTGATGATTTCGAGGAACACGTCGCGAGTCTTTGCCTTGCGAGCAATGCTGCGCTGGTTGCGGTAGGCGATGTAACGCTGAGCCACGTCCTTGCGTGAACTCTTCATCAGCTCCAGTTCCACGAGGTCCTGGATTTCTTCCACGGTCATTTGTGTGTTGCCGTGGTAGCTGATGTGGTCGGTGATGCGCTGGATGAGCTGTTCATCTTCGCCCTTGTCGGTATGCATCATGGCCTTGCGGATGGCTGCCATGATTTTCTGTTCGTTGAAGCCGACGGTACGGCCGTCGCGCTTGACTACTGTCTGTATCATACGATAGAGAAATTATATTGTTCTATTAAAATAATAAGGTGAAAAACTGTATTGAGCCGTGTTTTCGGAATGTTCTTCGATGGTTTGCATTTGGGCTGTCATCTTTGACTGTTCCTAAAACGATGACAAAGATAATATAATTATTCTAAAGTTTATCGTTTTGGGAAACTTTTTACGTGTTAAAAAATGTCAATCAACTGAAAATCAAATAAGTAAAGAATAGAAATGGGAAACTTTTCGATTTTCTCCGTTTGTAAAGTTTTCCGAAATGTGTAAGTTGTTGACTTCTTAGTATTTATGAATGAAGGTCTCAAGTCGAAGGTCTCAAGTCGAAGGTCAAAGGTCGAAGGAGGATGGACTGGTGTTTAAGTTTGCCTTTGACTTTAGGCTTTAGACCTTCGTCCTTTGACCTTAGACTCTCGACCTTAGACCTTCGACTTACTACGTTTCGTAAATCGGATGTAGTTTCGTCGGAAGGTAGGGTAGTTGGAGTAACCGCTCAGGGTGTAGATTTCATAGATGGCCATTTCGGGGTGCTCCTCCATGAGTTTTTGAGCGTTCTGGATGCGCAGGTCGTTGATGAATTCATAGAAAGTCATGTCTTTTGCCTTTCTGATGGCTTCCGAAATGTAGGTGCGGTTCGTGCAAAGCATGGTAGCAAGTCCGTTCAGTTGGAGGTCGGGTTGCAGATAGAGTTGTTCATCAACAATGCGCTGCACGATGCTGTCCATCTTTCGGTCTTTGGCACTTGTCTTGCTGGTCTCAGTGGTCTGTGCGTTTTCGCTTTGTTCTGTGGTGGAGATGAAGCGTTCACTTATGGCTTCTGTTTTCGTCTGAACCTTGTTTTCTTCTTCTTCGCTTGGCGTTTCCTCCTGTTCTGCCTCAATGATTTCTTTGATGGAGAAATTCAGCATGAAGCCTTCGCGACCGACGCAAAAGAGCAGTGCCGAGAACAGAATGGAAGGCACGGACAGCAACCAAGCGGAAGAAACGAAGCATTGCCTGCCGATGATGTTGCAGACGAATGAGACAACAGAAGTGACGAGGAAAATCCAAAGGAGAACCCTCTGCCGATGAAGCGACCGTCCATCGGTGTCCGCAAAGCTGGCTTCCACGCGCTGATTGAACTTGATGATGCTTCGTGAACCAAAGTGCATGACAGGAATGATTTGCAGGGCAAAGATGGATTTTGCCACCGTGTGAGCCACTGCCTGCCACCAAGCCATGCCTTCAAGTTGGGCTCCTTGCGCTCCATAGAGGTAGGTGTGGATGAATTGCGCCGTTTCCTCATCGTTCATGAGTAGGTAGAACATACCGATGATTGCACTGCTTGCGATGCTTGGCAGGAGTGCTATTCTTCTGAGGATTCGGAACCTTCTTGTGTCGTCCGAGGTGATAGACTCAAGATAGAGATAATAGAGTGGATAGACCGCTAAGTTGCAAAACGAATAGACAGTGTCGCTGAGAGGAATCAGATGCAGGATTTTGCTGAAGAAGATGCCATGCCCCAAGTAGAGTAGGGTGGTGACGATGAAGAACGTGGCGAGAACAAGTCGTTCTCTCCTTCCCCGAAGGTCGAGCAGCATCAGCATGGCAAAAACGGCGCACACGATGATGGGCATGGATATGACAAGTGCGTGTATCATGGTTGATGGCAAAGTTAGGCAATTTCGCTCGAAGAACCCCTCTGAATCAGTGCTTTTGTAGATATGAAAACAAAAAATTGCTGATATGAAAGGTGGAGTTGTAGATGTGAGAGTTTTCTTTGTGGTAGCGAGAGCAGAGTGTGTATGCTTTTCTCTAATTTTGCAACAACGATATGTTTTGAAAAAATCTTGTATTTATAAATCCATTTTGTTTAACTTTAAAAACAACTATTCTTATGAGAAAACTATTACTTTCTTTCATTCTACTGGCAGTGCCTTTGGGACTGTTGGCGCAAGGAACCTGGCAGACGGCAACGGCCATCAGTCAAGGAGGTACAGGAAGCGGTACTCTCGACAAAGACCACCCAGATGCGTGGTTCAAGATTGAAGTGCCAGAAGAGGGAACAATACTGCTGACGGAGACTCCTGGTGGTACTCTCGATGTGCAACTCATTGAAATATGTCGGAATTCCAACAATGAAATGGTTTCCCAAGCAACAACTTGGTATCCAGGTAAAGAGACTGGTACTCTTCAGGTGACGGATGCTGGTAAAGGCACTTATTATGTGCGTGTGCATCGTGGTGATGGAAGTGGCTCATTCACGCTCAACTATCAGTTCACGCCTTGCTCGTTGAGCAATGATGCTGAACCAAACGACAATCATGGCGATGGCGATTATTTGGTGAGTGGACATACGGTTCAAGGTCGTTTGGGCTACACTGATGCGAACAATAAACGTGACGATGACGACTGGTACAGAATCAAGGTGGAACAGGATGGCATCGTGCAACTCGTAGTGAATTGCGACCAGACATATAAACTCGAACTTCAATATCTTGATTTTGTGAGGTACGCTTCTGATACTAATGATTACCATTCTCGCGCAACCAAATGGTACTTCAGCAATGATACTCTGACCATTACCGACGTTGGCGTGGGCACGTATTACGTCAACTTGCATCGTTACCGTGGTCATGGCGGTTATAGACTGAAGTACATTTTCACAGCCAACACCTATACTAACGATGCAGAACCGAATGATGAATCAGGTTCAGGAACCATGCTGGAAGATGGAAAAACAGTTCAAGGACATTTGGGCTATCTTGATGGAAATGAATATCGTGACAATGACGACTGGTACAGAATCAAGGTGGAACAGGATGGCAAGGTACAACTCGTAGTGAATTGCGACCAGACATATAAACTTGAACTTCAATATCTTGATTTTGTGAGGTACGCTTCTGATACTAATGATTACCATTCTCGCGCAACCAAATGGTACTTCAGCAATGATACGCTGACCATTACCGACGTTGGCGTAGGCACGTATTACGTCCATCTGCATCGTTACGGTGGTCATGGCGGTTATAAACTGAAGTACATATTCACTCCTAACCGCTATGGTAACGATACCGAGCCAAACGATGAAGGAGGACAAGGCGATGTCATAGCCAATGGACAAACCATGCAGGGACACCTGGGCTATCTTGATGCCAAAGAATATCGCGACAATGACGACTGGTATAAGTTGGAGGTGGAACAGAATGGAAAGGTGCAATTGGTTGCGAACTGCAATCAGGAGTTTGGGCTCAGCCTTCAGTACATGGAATTTGATTGGTATGACTCAGAAGCTCAGGAATTCAAAAGTCGTAAAACCAAATGGTATTTCTCGAACGATACGGTGACGGTGGCAGATGTTGGAGTGGGTACATACTATGTTCGCTTGCATCGTTATGAAGGTCATGGCGGCTACACGCTCAAATACATCTTCACTCCTAATAACTATCGCAACGATGCCGAGCCTAATGATGAGTTGGTACAAGCCACCAAAACAATTGAAAACAATGAGACCGTGACAGGTCATTTGGGTTACGTCGATGCTGACAACAAGATGGATGTCGATGACTGGTATAAAATCAACGCCAATAAGTTGGCTTTATTGATGTATGTCACGGTGGAATGTGACACAGCATCTACATTGTCTCTCCAATACGTTGAACTTGTATCCAAGAAGGGAGATGAGCAGAAAACAGTTGCATCCTCATGGTACACATCAGTCGCTACGCTCCAAGTGGATGAAGTGGATGAGAGTGCCGACTACTATGTGCATCTGCACAAATATGGTGGTAATGGTGGCTATGCTCTGGCGTTAGGTGCTGTCGAACGCTTGGAGACCTCAAAGGTTCGTGTTCACTATACAGGTAGGAACAGCACACGCATTGGCATTCCAAGTCCTTTCCAAGTGACGATTGAGAATATCGACAGCCAGCCATCTGGTTCATTCTTCCTGGTCATTCCTGCTTCTGAGGATGTGAAGTTGCTCTACGCCGAATGTCCTTGCGACACGGGCATTGTTCGTTACAACATGGATGAGCTCGGAGGCGAGGATGTCAACTGCGCTACCTTTGTTGTGCCAAACTTGGATCCATACGAGCGTTACACCTTCACCATGTATGCGGAGGGACGCGTCAATAACAAGAACGTTCCTGGTGGTCCGAAGCATGTCCTTCTCACGGGAACAGTCATCGCAGTTGGTGCATACGTTGGAACCATTGCTATCAGCATGGCAACCGACAAGGTGACGGAATACCTCACCGACAAGGCGAACAAGAAACTGATGCCAGAGGAAAAACTGCAAGACTATGCTCGTACATACGGTCTTACGATGGACCAGTTGAGAGAAGAGAAAGAGAAATACAATATCGCCACTCATGCTATCAAGACGATGGCAAAGAAAGCTGGAGAAAACGTCATCAAGGCTGTGCCAGGTGGTGCTCCTGTGGCAACGACAATAGGTGTCGTCGAGAATGTCAATGGTGTGGCTCCATCCCTTCGTCGTCGTTTCTTCTTGGAGTTTGGCCGTGCTAAGGCAATTGACGACATCTTGGCTGAGGATGAACCGGCGAGGATACTTGACGCAAAAGTCGGTGTAACACACAAGGTGACTTCTTGGGACCCTAACGAAATGTGTGGACCAGTGGGCTACGGAGAAGAAGGATACATCGGCGAAACGAATACCTTCAACTATCGCATCCTCTTCGAGAACAAGAAGGAAGCAACCGCACCTGCTTATCGCATCCGCATCACGGACGTGCTTGATGAGAATGTGTTTGATGTCAGCTCCGTTCGCTTCGGCAGAACCAGTCACGACGGTGATGCATACAATTGGAAGGTAAGCCGTGACGGTAACAAACTGACATGGGACATCGAAGGCATCGAACTCCCACCAAATGTCAATGCTCCTGAAGGAGAAGGCTTTGTCACCTTCTCGGTTGACTTGAAGCCAGGTTTGGCGGATGGCACGAAAATCAAGAACAAGGCTACCATCATCTTCGACTACAACGAACCAATCGAAACCAACGAGTATGTGAACACACTCGACCTCACGGCTCCTACTTCCCGCATTCGCGATGTGTCTGTAGATGGCAATGTGATGACTGTCAGCTGCCGTGGAAAGGACAGTGGCTCTGGCATTGGCTTATACAGATACTATTATTCAACCAATGGTCAGGACTTCATCCTCTACTCGGAGAGCAATTCTGAGGAGTTTGAATTCCCTGTCGAAGCGGGTAAGAAAGCAGATGACTATACCTTCTACATCGTGGCAGTGGACAATGTCGGCAACGAACAGCTGGCTGAACCTGAACACTGGAACGTGTTGACTGGCATCGAAACGGTTTCTGCAACAGCCAAGAGCGACAACTGGATGGTCACTCGTCTTGATGGTCGTGTGGTGGCTTCTGGAAAGGGAACACCGCTCCTCAATCTCCCTTCAGGCATCTACGTTGTTCGCCAAGGTGGACAGGCTCGAAAGATTGTCGTGAAGTAACGAGGCTGAATCTCTGAAATGTCAATCTCTGCACAACTTATTTTCAAGTAAGTTTGAAATCGATACCTTTTTTAATTTTTCTGGCTTCCTCTCTCGCTTCTTTGGCGGAGGGGAAGCCTCTTTTTTGAGGGAGGATGAAGGATTATAGATAATCGTTAATAACTAAACTTTCCCATCATATTGGGATAGTGTAACCCTCTGACGCTGAAGGCGTCATCGCTCAGTAACCGTAGGTCGGAACGACCTGC
>OCVV012873230.1_pt1 | contig 21354 bp, 18 predicted proteins | sample 1539721 | NCBI WGS metagenome assembly OCVV01 (sample SAMN02144230, study PRJEB22623) | gut metagenome | biome: sheep rumen | host: Ovis aries | place: New Zealand
ACCTGAAGAACGCGGAGTGCCAAATGTTAACAGTAAACTTAAGCTTGAGGAGGTAAATGATGAAAGTGTAGTGGAATATCTTAAGGGATTCCTTTATGATGGCTGGTTTTATCATGAAACACCGGTGGGGGATAGTTATTACCGTTCAAATGCTGAAAATCGTTATATTTTTGATTATAGTGTGCCAAATCCATTCAAAGCAATCATTATTGATACCAACGGGGATGTGCATATCAGTGATGCGCTCAATCGTGTGGAGTATAATGCTGAGTGTAATTTTGATGTGGAGGCCGGAACACTGACAGAAAATAGGGATAATAAGGTGCGAGGACGCATTATCGCTGTGGTGTTGTGTTACATATTCACTCTTGGCATTGAGGGCATAGTACTTAAGATTTTCAGATATCCGCTAACCAAAAGGAATGAATTCAGTTTTCTCTTTATAAATACGGTAACGAATATTTCCCTGAGTTGCTACTTGATCAGTCATGCTCCATTGGGAGGATTTTTGTTTTTGTTCGTACTGCGATATGCGGAAGTGGTGATAATACTGATAGAGGGGACATTCTATGCCGTAATGCTACGGGATAAGAGTGGTAAGGTCAGGGTATTACGGGGATTTGTCTACAGTCTTGTTGCAAATCTCGCAAGTGCTATTATGAGTTTTATAGTTTAGATATGAATCTAAGGATAGAAATGAAAGCTTTATGGGAAAAAATCGTCCGGTCATATGGAATTCAGTTCGCCATATTGTTGCTGCTGCAGATCAGCACGGACCTTCCATGCAGTATATTCCTGATATACCATATGTGTTATTGAATGTCGCAGAATTTGGGATAAAAATAATAATGCCTGTTCCTATTGTCCTGGTGTCTTATTATTTTCAGAAAAAATTTTTATTCAGGGAAATTGTAGAAAAGGAAAAAAGCAGGCGTAATAATATGAAATCACATAGTACGACATGCGTAACAAGAACGGAATAGGGGCTTCACAAAAAATTCACAAAATTTGTTAGCACTCGCACTTGACGAGTGCTAATAACGGTGCTATTATAACGTCAGAACGAAAGAAGAAGCGGGAAACGGACAGGCACAGGGCCTGCGGATCCCTCGTATAAATAAAAGGAGGAATGACTTATGATGTATGCACCCAGTATTTTTGATGAAAGACTTATGGATTCTATTTTTGACGGATTATTTGAGACTCCCGGAACAGAAACGCACAGTGTGGTCAACAGACTTGCAACAATGAAGACCGACATCAGCGAAAAGGACGGCGACTATCACATGGAGATAGAGATGCCGGGGTACAAGAAGGAGAACATAACCGCAGAGCTTAAAAATGGTTATCTGATAGTAACCGGCAAGACAGATGATAATGAAGAGAAAAAGGACGATAAAGGCAATGTTATCTATTCGGAGCGTCACACCGGCGAGTGCAGAAGAAGCTACCATGTAGGCAGCTATCTGGATAAGGATGACATAAAGGCAGGCTTTGAGAATGGTATTCTCACCCTGGACTTCCCGTCAGAAAGAAAACATCCTCAGGTTGAGGAAAAGAAGTTCATAGCAATAAGCTGACAGTTACTTAAATTTACCTAAAACTACTCCCCACCTCTTTCCGGCCCGGATGGATATATACCATCCGGGCCTTTTGTGTGCTGATGGGAATAGAGTGCGCCGTGCGTATAGCGGAGGATAAGGAATTATGCTATAATATCCTCAGTTAATGAAGAAGAAGATCAAAAAAATACTGACTATCATAATTTTTTCAATAGCGGCCGTTATTATCCTTGTTACCGCGTCTTATTTCGGGTGGAAAAACTGGAAGGAAAAGCACAGGACATACAGCGATATAAGGATTGCGGAATTAACGGGAACTGCTACGGTTGTCCGTAATGGTGAGTATATTAAGCTCTATGACAATATGCCGCTGATGGAGCGTGATGAGATCACCCTTTACCAGGGGACGCTTATCATTACTATAGATAACAGTACGGTTTTGTGCCTGGAGGATGGGACTGATATTCTGCTTAGAGAGTTAGGCGGAGATGAAGATTTCAGTACGAAAATATTCATGTTTTCAGGGGCTGTTACGGGAAGGATCCTTCCTGTTACGGAGCAGCCGATTGCTGTTAACAACAGCTGCTGCGGTATGTCAACGTCTGATTCGATTTTCCGTATCAGCTCGGCGGATGATGAACATGATGCAAGGATTTCGGTTTTTGACGGTGAGGCAGATGTTTATGTAACCGGCGTCGGTGGACGTATTGCAATCGATGAGGTGCCTGCTCCGATGGAAAAAGAGGCATACTACAGGGCAGATGAATCATCCACATCTTTACTGGATGATGAATTAAAAGATATAGACTATGACACGATACCGACGCAGGGAGTGTCGTATCTTCAGTTTTTGAGTGAAGGTACCGCATCGGAACGTCTGAGGGAATTTCTGGCTGAAGCGGCTGAAGAATTGTCGAATACCTATGTTCATAACAACAGAAGTAACGGTGAACGGGATACCTTACGGGCTATCGGAGAGGCTTCTGCTGTTTTGTCATCTGTAAAGAGGGGCGATTATGTTTTCTTTGGAAACTATGATCAGGGATTTGCAGCCGGGGATGAAAAGATAGAATGGCTGGTGGTGGATAAGGCGGACGGAAAGGCGCTGCTGATATCAAGGTATGCTCTGGCGTCCGGATGTTATGATGCGGATATGGCAGTTCGGGGAAGGGAAAAACTTAACTGGCAGACCAGTAATATCAGAGAGTGGCTTAATACTGACTTTTATGAAAGTGCATTTTCTGACGAGGAAAAAGCAATGATAGTATGTGGTGCAGACGGCGTGAGCGATGATAATGTATTCCTGTTAAGCGAGTCTGATGCGATGCAGTATTTTAACGGAAAGATTGTGAATAAGGAATATGACATATCGGATCCTGTGAACTGCAATGCGAGACTGGTATCTTATCCCTGTGAGCTGGCATCTGTACCCGGCAGCAAAAAGGGAAGCTGTAACTGGCTGCTCAGGACATATTCGGAGACCGGAAAAGTAATGATCATCAATGAGTATGGTGCTATTGCACCGGCTGATCCGGAGGACTATATGGGGATACTGCCGGCAATATATGTAGAGTACTCTGATTCGACAGGCGATATGCGTTGAGCTATACTTTATAAAAACGGTTCACACCGTGCAGTCTTGTCAGATGGTGTTATAGAGAATTAAAAAAATTTAAGGAGGTGAAAGGATGTTAACTGATTTGATTGTTGGATCTAAAGGCATCAAAACAAGAGGTCTGAGAAGGTTCGTAAGCATGCTTGCGCTTGTCATTATGGTGATCACTTTTATAAGCGGTACCATTGGTGTGGACGCAGCTAAAGCCGTAACCTACGGACCGACATTTGCAAGCTCTGCATCTGCAGTGCTTCTTGATGGTAATACTGTTTCTTTTACAGCGGTATTTCCTTCAGTGGCGCCGAGTGATGACGGGCTGCTTTATCTTTATCAGCTTGCCACATATGAGTATGCTATTGGTGCGAACGCTCCTATAGCGCAGGCTGCCAACAGTATGCAGCCGACATTCACGTTTGCACTTAACCACAAGCAGGCAGACACCAGGCTGTATTCCAAATTTGTAGTTGCAAGCAGGATAAACGGTGTTATGACTATGTTGTGCCAGCCTCAGTACATTACCAATCCCGAGCTGCTCGCAACACATACACACCCGAGAAAAGCTAATGCAAAGAAGGGGCTGCAGGGCGTTGATTTTATGAATCTTCATATGAATCAGACAACACAGATCTCTCCGGCAAACCTTCCGCGCGTGGCACAGGTTATCAACAATGGCGCAGATCAGGCAATGACCAATCCTTATTCAAGGGCAGGCATCATTCCTACCGATCCCCATCCCGGGATAGCAAGCTACTATATGCTCAATGCCAATGATGCACAGGGCGTAAGCCTGCTTGCAAGCAAGATGGAATACTATGCTGCCAATGCAGGCGCAACAGATGACTGGATCATCGGCAATGAAGTAAATGTACGCCAGTGGAACTATATGATTTTCATCAGCTGGGATGAGTATATGAGGCAGTATGAGCAGGCATTCAGGGTATGTTATACTGCAATAAAGAGCAACAATGCCAATGCGGAAGTATTCTTCTGTCTTGATCAGAACTGGGACAGGAACAGGCCTGCTTCACATAGTGAATACTATGAATATATGGATGGCAAGGACTTCGTTGACCGGTTTGCAGCAGATATTTCCGCTACCGGCAATATCAGCTGGGGACTTGCGCAGCACCCTTATACGGTTCCTCTTACTTATGCAAAGTTCTGGGATATGTCAGGATGTCCTGACGGGGGATATATGGCTAATATGATAAACAGCAACAAGATGGTATCCTTCCAGAACCTTACGACTATTACCAATTACATGGCAACCAATCCTGCGCTGCTTAGTCCTGCGGGAACGGTAAGGCCTATAATCCTCAGTGAAGTGGGCATAGCAAACGGACAGGGAGATCAGGTGCAGGCTGCTGCACTCTGTGCATCCTATGTGGCTGCATCGACTAATCCTTATGTCGAGCAGATCATATACCTTAATGCCAATCACGGAAACTTTGATACAACACTTCTTCCGATGGCACAGGATATGTACAACAATATGGATGGCCCTAACGCACAGGCATATATGAATCAGGCACTTCAGACCATGGGTGTGACAAGCTTTTCCCAGGTTATACATTAAGTAGAAGCGAATAAAACATAACATAACGGGGCTGCCGCCTTGATGATCATTATCATCTGAAACGGCAGCCTCTTTGTTTTCACCATGATGAGAAAAGAGAAAAGAGTTTGGGACTATAGATGGCGGATAAACGGTCTTTATGATAAAATACTTCCGAAATGCTTCGTATGTAAAGAGGTAGAAATTATGCTTAAGAAAAAGGAAGATATACAGCCGGTCATCATTGAGAATATGAAGGGCGGAGAAAAATATATAAAAAGGTTCAACACCGTGGATAAGGACGGCTTTACCGGCAATGCGGATGTGGTGGCAAGGCTTGTGCTGATACCCGGTGCGACTATAGGCTACCATGAACATGTTGGTAATGAGGAAGCCATAATGGTTATTTCCGGCACTGCCAGATGCACTGATGACGGTGAGGTTTATGAGATGCATCCCGGTGATGTGACCATATGCAGGGAGCATCATTTCCATGGGATTGAGAATGCATCTGCTGATGAAGACCTTGAGATATATGCGGTAGTTATAAAAACAGACAGGTGATAAGATGCTTTTTTCTTCGATGATATTTTTGTGGGCGTTTCTGCCTGCAGTCATTCTGATATATTTTCTTATCAATGTGCTCCCTGTAAAAGACGGAGTTCTGAAGGTCAGACTGAAAAATTCGTTCCTGCTTCTCGCAAGTCTCTTTTTTTATGCCTGGGGCGGGATTTATTATCTGGCGATAATGATCTTTACCATTATCGCTGACTATACGGGTGCCCTGCTTATGGATAAGGCTGCGGAAGAAAAAAAGCGCAGACTTATCATGGTCGGGATCCTGGCTGTCAACATAGCGGTACTTTTCTTTTTTAAGTATTTCAATATGGTCATAAACATAATAGAGGCGTTCATGGCACCGGGAGACAGAGGCGTACTCGCTTCTGTATTTGCGCTGGAGGGAACGGGTGCACTGGGGATCCCTGAAATAGTGCTGCCCATAGGCATATCTTTCTTTACATTTCAGGCGATGTCTTACGTGGTGGATGTCTACCACAGGAAGTGCGATGTACAGAAGGATGTGTTGGACTTTGCCCTGTACATATCTTTGTTCCCACAGCTTATTGCCGGCCCTATTGTCCAGTACAGCGATATAGAAAAACAGTTGCGGGGCAGGCAGGAAAGCTTTGACAGGTTTTCTGCCGGCGTGAAGCGTTTCTGTTACGGTCTGGCTAAAAAGGTTATGATCGCCAATTCCCTTGCGGAGTGCGCAGACAGCATATGGGCATCGGATATAGGAAGCCTTGGTACTGCCACTGCCTTTCTGGGAGCTGTATGCTACACCCTTCAGATATACTATGATTTTTCCGGTTATTCCGATATGGCGATCGGACTTGGAAAGATGTTCGGCTTCGAATTCCGGGAGAATTTCAATTACCCCTATACTTCGCTTTCGGTCCGTGAATTCTGGCGCAGGTGGCATATTTCCCTGTCATCGTGGTTCAGGGATTATGTGTATATTCCTCTTGGGGGCAGCAGGCGGGGGCTTAAGAGAACCTGTATTAATCTCTTTATAGTTTTTCTGCTGACGGGTTTCTGGCACGGGGCCAATTTTACCTTCATATTCTGGGGGCTGTATTATGCGGTATTCCTGCTTGTTGAAAGGCTATTCCTCGGGAAGTATCTGGATAAAAACCCGGTTAAGGTTCTTAATATTATCTACACATTTTTTGTGGTGATGGTAGGCTGGATCTTTTTCCGGTCGGATGACATACTGCAGGGCTTTGAGTTTACCGGCCAGCTTTTTGTGGGTGCGGGCTCTGCGGAAAACAGTATCATGAATTTCCTTTCCATGAAGATGCTTTTGGTACTGCCTCCTGCGTTGATGCTGTGCGGACCGGTGCAGCGGCTGCTTGAAAAAACGTATAAAAAGTATTCGGGAAATATAGCTGTGCGCATTGCTGATTTAGGGATACAGGCCGCATTTCTGCTTGTATCCGTGGTGCTGATAGTGAGTGGAACATATAATCCGTTTATATATTTTCAGTTTTAGCTGCGAGTCGGGAAAATAAGCCGCGCAGAGTGATTTACTCAGAGGGCGAAACAGGTAAATTATGATGAAAGACAATAATAAATACCTAAATATAATATCGTCGGTTTTCTTTGTGCTGCTGCTTGCGCTGCCGCTGCCGCTGTGGCTTGTCCTGAATGCCGCTTCAACGGAGGGGAGCAGCCTCAGGAATTTTATTGCTCCGGCGAATACCGAAAAAAGAGCTCTTGCGGAATTGCCTGAAAGCATAGATCCTGCCACGGTGACGGCTGACTATGAGGCATACTATAATGACCACCTGCCTTTCAGGGACATGATGATAAACTACTATAACGAGAAAAACAGCCGGCTGGAGTCGATCTACAGGAGACATATCGGCGCCGGAATTGCAAATATCCTGTATCCGGAGACGGTGGAAGATGACTATGTATTTCCTGTTGCCAGTGACAATGAGATGGTACTTTTCGGCCGTGACGATTGGCTTTTCTACCTGGGTGAGAATTCACTGGATTACTACAGGGGATCGAATGTCATGGATGAAGAAGAAATGGCAGAGCATCTGGAACGTATGGAAGAGCTGCAGCGGATCTGTGACGATAAGGGCATACAGCTGGCATTCTTTATGATCCCAAACAAGGAAAGGATCTATACGGACAAAATGCCGACCTACAGAATAGAAAACGAAAGTGGAAGACAGAGGATCTTTACCGACTATGTGCATGACAATTCAGATATCACATATGTCTATCCTGAAAAGGAACTGACGGAAGGCAGGTCTTTGGTGCCCATGTATTACAAATACGATACCCATTGGAATATGGCCGGAGCTTTTGTGGGCATGGAGGCACTGTACGAGGATATGGGGCTTCCTACGGAGGATATAGAGAATACGGTATACAGAGAAGATCCTTTCCCGGCTTCCGACGGGGATCTGATATCACTTGGCGGACTGGATCCGGCGCTTTACCCTGATGATGTGGCATATACTTTCTCCTACAGGCCGGAGCTTAATATTCTCACATTTGATAATACCCAGACCTCGGATCTTGTGTTCAGCGGACACTACAAAGTAACTACCGACAGCTCTAATGATGAATCCCTGGTGATGCTGGGGGATTCCTTTACATTGTCTGTCATGAATTATATGCTGCGTGATTTCCAGGAGTCCTGCTTTGCGAACAGAAGCGATGTTTTCAACATAAAAGATGAGATAAGGAATGCGGACATCATAGTCCTGGAGTCCTGCGAGAGACTTGACTACAGGCTCTGGGATGATGTGGATAATCTTATCGAAGTGCTGGAGGAATAAAGCGTCGCAATTGCCGCCTGGTTATCTCCGTGAGTGCAAAGTATCGGTAATGTTGTGGCCTTTTATGACAGGGGTTAAGTGAGCCGTGTAAACGGCCTCGCCGTCAGGCTGGATGCCGGTGCGAGGAAGTTAGTGGTATGTAATAAGCTGGAGGTTTTTGTCGGTTATTAAAAGTATCTGCAAGGGAGGATCAGTGTAATGGTTTCAGATAAAGCGCCGGTGATAAATACGGAAAATGTGGAAGTACTCTTCGAGTCAAAATATGCAAATATGTACAAGCTTCACTATGGCACAGAGGGGAAGTTTTACTATGATGCCAGCAGACGGAAGAAGGACGACCTGGCTGTCATAAAGCATGGTGAGGATTTTAAGAATATGATACCGGATGCGGTGAGCTGCTTTGTCATACTGAAAGGTGAAGGAGAGCCTGTTCTGCTGTTGTCAAGGGAATTCAGATACGTTACCGGGCAGTTTATCACTGGGGTTCCCGCAGGTCTTATTGATGAAGAGGACAAAGCTTATGAGTCTCCGGTAATCCTGGCGGCAAAGCGTGAGCTTTTCGAAGAAACGGGAATAGAGCCGGATGAAAGAAAAGGGGATGTCCTTAAGATTGTTAATCCCCTTGTTTTTTCCACACCGGGCTTTACTGATGAAAGCAATGCCCTTGTATGCGCTGTGATAAATACGGAAGGCAGGGATCTTAAGCTTACCCAGGAAGGTGCGGTAGGCAAGGAGATCTTTTCCGGCTTTGTCATGGTGAATAAGAATGAAGCCATGAAGATGCTTAAGGATGGTACGGATGACCGTGGCATATATTATTCGGTTTATACATGGATGTCGCTTATGTATTTTGTGTCGGGAATGTGGAAATAAAGCCTGCACCGGCGGTGCAGGCTTCCAACGGCTGAAGGTCTTAAGTCTGCCCGGCAGCGGGTAAACTACTGTATCACGCTGCGTATAGCCTTGTTTGTTCCTATCGTCAGCGCAAGGATCACCTTTATTACCTCGGGGATAAGATATGGTATGACACAGGCTGAAAGCGCCATTGCCAGTGTTGCCTTGCTGCCGTCATCAGCGGTATAGAGCTTCATGAACCATGCTGTACCGAAAACGTAGCAGACAGTAAGTCCGAGAACAATCGCCACTATATGTACCCAGAGCTTTTTGCCTAAAAACTTCTCAAATCCCCACATTACAAGGGCTGTACCCAGGAAGCCGATGATATATCCGCCTGTAGGTCCCGTCAGTCTGGCGATTCCGCCGGAAAATCCGGCAAAGACGGGAACCCCCACAGCTCCTAACAGAATATAAACGGTGATAGCTATGGTCCCGCGCATTCCTCCGAGGAGCAGGACTGTGAGCATTACTGCAAAAGTCTGCAGTGTAAAGGGGATAGTTGTCGGTATGCTTATCCATGAGCAGATAGTTATCAGCGCTACTGCGACGCCTATATATGTTATGTCTGTTGTACGAAATAATTTTTTCTCCTTTGATTTTGTGGTAATGTCTGTTTTTGCGTTCATTTTGCCGCCTCCGGAAATTTTATCTGTTTTGCAGGATGAAGCAGTGCTTATACTGACCTGCACACGGAATAATAGCACTATAAAAATGGATTGTCAACATGGCAATAATTTGGGTTAACAATAAACGAAAGCATATACTATTCATTCATAGGTTAAGTTATCAGAATGATGTGACTAAACATTTTCGAGAACTGCTAAAGCTCACTTTAACACGGCATTATACTTTTACGGAATAGCGGCGGAAACAGAATACAAGATATAGAAGGAAATAATTTTCCCCGCATGCTTTATGGAAAACGTTTTCTATCTGGATTTATCCTCAACAAGATGTGTTTTATGAAAAAATTCACACTAAATCTATGAAAAATACTACCAATTTGAAAAATTTTGTGTATAATTAAAGTCGTGGTCTATGGCTAAAGCGGTGGTACAAGATGTTGAGACTGTCGTGAGACTGCCATGTGAACCGCAATACGAGGGGACAGGATATAAGTTCCTGATATTAATACTTATAGCAGGAGATTATTCGTGAGAAACAGAGGCTATCGTTTCATTGTCAGGGATCTGGGCTTTACCAATGGATCTGTGGCTATGTGCGTAAATTCCACCTGGATCAATGAGCTGTTGCGGGCAAACGGCATTGATCCCGTGATATTCAGAAAACTGACATGGGAAGATCTGGTTGCCGCAGCCGGTTCGGAGCGTCAGCGCAGAGTGATAGCAGACCTAAGACCGAGGAATTTCTGGCAGATGTGCGATACGGTATCGCTTATGTATACCCGTTATGATTCCGTAGATGGAACAGATGCCTATATGGAGTCCTGGTTTAAGCACTATCCCATACTTGTGGCGGAAGATATATATGAGTTCATGCTCGACGAGGGGTATTCCCAGGAAGAAGCTGTTGAGCTTATGGAGTACTGCAAGGATCATATAGGTGACAGCGACAGAAGTGATCTTCGTGATATGCTTGAGCTCTATGATGTGCCTGATGAGATTAGCAGTGTGATCCTTGATATCCGCAGGCTTCCCTCCAGAGAGAGAATGATCGCTGAGCTTATAAAACTCCTGTCACGTGCGGCTGTTGAGCTTGAGCATCGTCCGGAACTCAAGGAGACGAAGGACATTTATTAAGTACAGTTTAGTTTATAACTTATAACTAATAAAAACAGCAGACCACTTTCCCGGTAATCGGGGAAAGTGATTTTTTTATGGTGTTTTTTATGCACGTTATATTTTAGCAACATTCGGTAAACACACCGCAACTTTTGAAAAGTAATAGCATTTTCAGTATGTTACTATGATAACGATGCAATTTGTTTTGATCTGAAGACTGAGTATTTATTCGCTGCAGTTCAACAGTGCCGTATATGGCAGGAATTCGGGGTAGTTATATGAAAAAAGAATTTAGGGAAATTGCAAAAAAGCTGGTTGATTCCATGACTTTGGAGGAGGCTGCCTCACAGATTAAATATGACAGCCCGGCTGTGGAATCGCAGGATATTCCTGCATATAACTGGTGGAACGAGGGACTTCACGGACTTGCAAGGGCGGGTACCGCTACGGTATTCCCTCAGGCTATTGCTCTTGCGGCAATGTTTGACAAGGAAATGCTGCAGAAGATAGGCGACGTGATAGCGACAGAAGCCAGGGCAAAGTACAACGAGTCCAGGAAATACGGTGACAGGGATCTGTACAAGGGGATCACGATGTGGTCTCCCAATGTGAATATTTTCAGGGATGCAAGATGGGGCAGAGGTCAGGAAACATACGGAGAGGATCCGTACCTGACGGGAGCTCTCGGCGTTGCATTTATAAAAGGCCTTCAGGGAGATGGAAAATACCTGAAGACGTCTGCATGCGCAAAGCATTACGCCGTTCACTCGGGACCTGAGGCTTTGAGACATGGCTTTGATGCGAAGGCTTCGGCAAAGGATCTGGAAGAAACCTATACACCGGCATTCTATGCTGCGGTCAAAGAGGCTGGCGTATCCGGCGTCATGGGCGCATACAACAGGGTAAACGGCGAGCCTGCCTGTGCGAGTCAGAAACTGATTGTTAAGAAACTCAGAGGGGATTGGGGATTTGACGGATATTTCGTATCGGATTTCCTTGCTCTTATGGATATACACGAAAACCACCATGTGACAAAGAATGTGGTAGAGTCGGCAGCTCTTGCTTTAAAAGCTGGCTGCGATGTAAATGCGGGCCACGTATACAGGGAGATCATGGAGGCATACAGACAGGGGCTTGTTACAGAGGAAGAAATACGTAATGCAGCGATAAATGCATATACCGTCAGGGCTGCTCTCGGAATGTTCTCTTCCGACTGTGAATATGACAGCATCGGAATAGAGTCTCTGGATACCGACGAATCGGCAGAGCTTTCATATAAGGCAAGCATTAACTCAACGGTCCTTCTTAAGAATGACGGACTGCTTCCTTTGAATAAGGATAAAATCAAAACTATTGCCGTGATAGGACCCACAGCTACATCCATTGCAGTTCTGGAAGGTAATTACAATGGCACATCTTCAAGATATGTCACAAATCTTCAGGGCATAAGGAATGCGGTGAATCCGGGCACAAGGGTACTGTATTCCGAGGGATCGCATCTCTTTAACAGTAAAGTTCAGAACCTTGCGGTTGATGATGACAGACTAAGTGAGGCTGAAACTGTAGCCAGAGCCGCTGACGTGGTGGTTTTGTGCGTAGGTCTTGACTCTACTATAGAAGGTGAAGAGGGAGATACCGGAAATGCATTTGCTGCAGGCGATAAGACTTCTCTCTTCCTTCCTGAATCACAGCAGAAGCTTATCAGGAGAGTCATAGATACAGGAAAGCCTGTGATAATAGTCTGCAATACGGGAAGCGCTATCGATTTCAGCTATGAGGATGAAAATGTAAGCGCCATAATCCAGAGCTGGTACAGCGGTCAGGCCGGCGGTCAGGCTGTTGCGGATATCATATTCGGAAATGCCTGCCCGGGCGGAAAGCTTCCGGTTACTTTCTATAAGGATGGCACACAGCCTCCCATGGAAGACTACAGCATGAAGAACAGGACATACAGGTACTTTACCGGTGAGCCTTTATATCCTTTCGGCTATGGACTTTCCTATTCGAGCTTTGAATACAGCGATGTAAAGGTAAATGAAAACGATACTGAAGCAGCATCGGGAATCAGCGTGACTGTTAACGTAAAGAATACAGGCGCAGTTAAGGCTGATGAGATTGCAGAGCTTTATATAAGCAATCAGATCGGTGAAAAGCTTACCAACGGACTGAATGATTCCGTTGAAAAGCTGAAAGAGTCAACCGATGCAGACAATCAGCCTGTCTTCAGCCTGGCAGGATTTGAAAGAGTAACTCTTGCTCCCGGAGAAGCAAAGACAGTTACATTTAAGCCGGGTGAAAGAGCCTTTGATACTGTTCTTGAGGACGGCAGGAGAGTTAAGCTTCACGGACAGTATAAGCTGTATGTGGGCGGACAGCAGCCGGATGCAAGAAGCGAGGCTCTTACCGGCAGCAAGTGTCTGACAGCAGAGATCAGCAGATGACCGTGGCAGGAAGATAAGCGGACGCATACAGGTACTTTGCGGTGTATTAAGTGGATTAAGAGTACAAAAAGCATAAACAGTGAAAAAAGCAAAAACGTAAAACAACGAGGAGGATTAACAAGATGAAGAATTTGCCTGAAGTAAAAATGGGAATTATTGCAGTGAGCAGGGACTGTTTCCCTATGTCGCTCTCTGAAAGCAGAAGAAAAGCAGTTGTTGCAGCATATAATGCAAAGTATGGCGATATTTTCGAATGCCAGACTACTGTTGAAAATGAAGTAGATATGAGGAAGGCTCTTGCGGAAGTAAATGCTGCAGGCTGTAATGCCCTTGTAGTATATCTTGGCAATTTCGGACCTGAAACACCTGAGACCCTTTTAGTTAAGGAATTCAAGGGCCCTTCAGCAGTGATCGCAGCTGCAGAGGAGTCGGGAGACAGACTTCTTGACGACAGAGGCGATGCATACTGCGGTATGCTCAATGCCAGCTACAATCTTAAGCTCCGCAATCTTCGCGCATACATTCCCGAGTATCCTGTAGGAGACGCAGACGAGTGTGCAGATATGATAAATGATTTCAAGACTGTTGCGAGGGTCGGGATCGCATTAAGTGATCTGAAGATCATAAGCTTTGGTCCCCGTCCTCAGGATTTCCTGGCTTGCAATGCTCCCATCAAGCAGCTTTACAATCTTGATGTTGAGATCGAGGAGAACTCAGAGCTTGATCTCTTCGAAGCGTTTAAGAAACATGAAGGTGATGAAAGAATACCGGCTGTTGTGGAAGATATGGCAGCTGAGCTCGGCGCAGGTAATAAGAAGCCTGAGATCCTCTCAACGCTTGCACAGTATGAGCTTACACTCCGTGACTGGATCGAAGCTCATAAGGGCTGCAAGAGCAATGTGATCGTTGCCGGCAAGTGCTGGCCTGCATTCCAGACACAGTTTAAGTGCGTGCCCTGCTATGTTAACAGCCGCCTTGCTAAGGACGGTATCCCCGTTTCATGCGAGGTTGATATCTACGGAGCACTTTCCGAGTACGTCGGTGAGCTGGTAAGTGAAGATACAGTTACGCTTCTTGATATAAACAACACGGTTCCCAAGGATATGTACGAAGCTGAGATCAAGGGCAAGTTTGCTTATGATTACAAGCTTACTGATACATTCATGGGCTTCCACTGCGGAAATACAGCTACAGACAAGCTTGCATTCTGCGAGATGAAGAACCAGAAGATTATGGCCCGTTCACTTCCGGTAGAGGTTACGAACGGAACACTTGAGGGTGACCTGATCCCTGGTGAAGCTACAATATTCAGACTGCAGAGTACGGCAGATGCCAAGCTCCGTGCATATGTTGCAGAAGGTGAGATCCTTCCTGTAAGAACGAGATCCTTTGGTGCGATCGGTGTATTCGCTGTTCCTGAAATGGGTCGTTTCTACCGCCATGTACTTGTTCAGAAAAATTATCCTCATCATGCAGCAATCACATTCCACCACAATGGAAGACTGCTTTATGATGTATTTAAGTATCTGGGAGTTAAGTTTGACGAGATAGATTACAACCAGCCGGCTGGTGTAAGATATAAGTCAGAGAATCCTTTCCCTAAGATGTGAGCTAAAACCGTTAATACATTATGAGGGTGGGGAGGCAGGCATAGTTACAGTAAAATGTGATATGCCTGCCTTTTGCTTTATTTAAAGACAAAATGCAGGAGCGAATTTAAAGGAGGTTATAAAAATGTTTATTGGTGTAGATCTTGGTACATCCGCAGTTAAGCTGCTTGCCATGAGTAATGAGGGTGAGATCCTCAAAACCGTATCGGTTGAGTATCCTATCAGTTTTCCGCAGTCCGGATGGTCTGAGCAGAATCCCGAAGACTGGTACAATGGGACGATAGAAGGTATAAAAAAGCTTCTGGAGGCGGTATCTGACAAGGCCGTAGACGGCATAGGCGTAGGCGGACAGATGCACGGTCTTGTCATTCTTGATGAGAATGATAATGTGATCAGGCCTGCTATCCTTTGGAATGATGGAAGGACCACTAAGGAAACAGATTATCTTAATAATGTGATAGGGCAGGACAAACTGTCGGAGTACACGGGCAATATTGCATTTGCGGGATTTACGGCACCCAAGATACTCTGGGTTAAGGAGAATGAGCCGGAAAATTTTGCAAAGATAAGCAAACTGATGCTGCCTAAGGATTACATAGTATATAAACTTACAGGTGCTTATGTATCAGATTACTCTGATGCATCCGGAATGCTGCTGCTGGATGTTAAGAATAAATGCTGGTCAAAAGAGATGCTTGAGATATGCGGAATATCCGGCATAACCATGCCTGAGCTGCATGAAAGCTTTGATGTGGTAGGTGAGCTTAAGCCCGGAGTATGCAGCGAGCTCGGCATTACAGGCACGCCTAAGGTAGTTGCCGGTGCGGGCGATAATGCGGCTGCAGCGATCGGTACCGGAACAGTAGGAGCCGGACGGTGCAATATTTCGCTGGGTACATCAGGAACGATATTTATTTCTAATGATAAGTTTTCTGTTGATGATAAGAATTCTCTTCATTCATTTGCACATGCGGACGGCGGTTTCCATCTTATGGGCTGCATGCTTTCCGCAGCATCCTGCAATAAATGGTGGATGGATGAGATCCTTAGGGATAAGGACTATGCAGGAAATCAGGCAGGGATCACAAAGCTTGGTGAAAATAATGTTTTCTTCCTGCCGTATCTTATGGGAGAAAGATCTCCTCATAACGATCCTTTGGTAAGAGCCGGCTTCTTAGGAATGAGCATGGATACTACAAGGGAGGATATGGTTCTTGCGGTTCTTGAAGGTGTTGCCTTCGGACTCAGGGATTCCCTGGAGGTTGCAAGGAGTCTTGGTGTAGAGATAAATATATCCAACATATGCGGCGGCGGAGCAAAGAGCCCGCTGTGGAGAAGGATAATCGCAAATGTAATGAATATAAGCCTTGAAATCCAGGAAAATGACGAAGGACCTGCACTGGGCGGCGCTATCCTTGCGGCTGTCGGTTGCGGGAAGTATGAAAATGTTGAGGCAGCAACCGCCAAGCTGGTAAAGGTTAAGGAGGTTATTAAGCCGGAGTCTGATTTAGTTGCTAAATACGAAGAAAAATACACCACATTTAAGAAACTGTATCCTACTGTTAAAGATCTTTACAGAGCTTAAGATACGGGAACATATATATTCTGAACAGCCACAGGATAAGGCTAAAAAGGAGGCGAGATAGAATGAGTGTTAATGTGTTTGGCAGAACGCAGGATGGTGAAGTTGTAAATGCCTATACCATAAGTAATAAATCCGGAATGAAAGCTGCAATTATAAGTTTCGGGGCGACTGTTACCAATCTGTTTGTTCCGGATAAAAAGGGTGAACTGATAGATGTTCAGCTTGGTTATGACGACCTTAAAGCATATGAGCAGGGAGGCGCATTTTTCGGAGCGATAATAGGAAGGAATGCAAACCGTATAAAAGATGGAAAGGTTGTTATCGATGGAGTGACATACCAGATGGATTGCAATGATAATGAAAATAATCTTCACAGCGGTTATAACGGGACTGACAAGAAGGTTTGGACTGTTCTTCCTCAGGATAATGAATCCTGCGTTACCATGATGTGTAAGACCAATGATCTGGAGCAGGGGCTTCCCGGCGGTCTGACCATGACTGTTACCTATTCATTAAGTGATGATAATGAGCTTCGTATCACTTATGATGCGATTCCCGATAAAAAGACAGTCATCAACATGACTAGCCATATGTATTTTAATCTTAAGGGACATAATAAGGGTACCATAGAGGATCATATCCTTACTCTTTACGCCGATACATACAATCCGGTGGTTGATGCAAAGTCTATTCCGACAGGAGAAAATAAATCTGTTGAAGGAACAGCTTTTGATTTCCGCACACCTAAGAAGATAGGTAAGGATATTAATTCTGATGATGTCCAGCTGGATTATGTTAGTGGGTATGATCATAACTATGTGGTAAATGGCAATTCAGGTAAAATAAGACATTTTGCCACAGTATATTCTGAAGAAAGCGGAATATGCATGGATCTTTACTCTGACCGGACAGGAACGCAGTTTTATTCGGGCAATCTTATCGGTGATCAGGATGGTAAAAATGGTGCTAAATACAATGACCGCAGCGGATTCTGTCTGGAACCGCAATATATACCAAATGCAGTGAACTTTTTGGAAGAGTCTGATGCAGATTGTCCAATATTTGGTACAGATGAGCATTACCATTCTGAAAGTATTTATAAATTTTCTGTTAAATAATGAGCAACATTTGTTAAAAGTTTCGCAATAAATGATAAGTAATGAAATCGCAGCTTTTGTATAATGTTGAATGTAGGGAAATATGGGAAGGAAATTCTTTTTAGAGCGTAAGCATTATAAGGGGTTTCCAAAGTATTAAGGAGGTTAAAAGAATGAAAGTATTCAAGCGTGCTATGGCAATTGCACTCAGTGCATGTATGGTAGCATCAATGACAGCAGGATGTACCAGTGGCGGTAACACAGGTACTCCGGCAAACACAGGTACCGGTGAGACGGGCGGAACCGAAGCAGGTTCAGGCGATACTACCGGTGGTGATACAACCGGCGGATCTGCTGAAGGCGGCACAATCAACGTTTGGGCGTTCACAGACGAAGTTCCCGGCATGATTGACAAGTTCAAGGAAGCTCATCCTGATTTCAATTATGACATCAACACAACGATCATTGCTACAACAGAAGGTGCTTATCAGCCTGCACTTGACCAGGCGCTCGCAGCAGGCGGAGCAGATGCACCTGATATCTACTGCGCAGAGGCAGCTTTCGTACTGAAGTACACAAAGGGTGATATGGCATCATTCGCTTGCCCTTATGATGATCTCGGAATCGATACTCAGGCTGAGATCGACAAAGCTCAGATCGCTCAGTACACAGTTGATATCGGAACAAATCCGGACGGCAAGGTTGTTGGTCTCGGATATCAGGCAACCGGCGGTGCGTTCATCTACAGACGTTCAATCGCTAAGGAAGTATTCGGAACAGATGATCCTGATGAAATCGCTAAGATCATCGGCTCAGGTTCACAGAACTGGGATAAGTTCTATGAGGCAGCTGAAACACTTAAGGCAAGCGGATACGGTATCGTTTCCGGTGACGGCGATATCTGGCACGCAATCGAGAACAGCTCAGATAAGGGCTGGATCGAAGATGGCAAGTTAGTTATCGATCCTAAGAGAGAAGCATTCCTTGACTACTCAATGGAACTCATGGAGAACGGTTATCACAATGATACTCAGGACTGGTCAGATGCATGGTTCGCAGATATGAAGGGCGAAGGCTCAAAGGGTATCTTCGGTTTCTTCGGTCCTGCATGGCTCATCAACTACACACTCGCTCCTAACTGCGGTGGTACAGCTGTTGGTGAAGGAACATATGGTGACTGGGCAGTTTGTGCACCTCCTGTTGGTTTCTTCTGGGGCGGTACATGGGTACTTGCTAACAAGGATTCTGAAAAGAAGGAAGCTGTTGGACAGATCATCGAGTGGATCACACTTGACTGCACAGAAGACGGTCTTCAGTATAAGTGGGCTAACGGAACACTTAACGGCGAAGGCGGCACAAAGGACTGCGTTGCTTCCGCAACAGTTATGGCTATGTCAGACGGAACACTTGATTTCCTCGGTGGACAGAACATGTTCGATGTATTCGGCGAAGCTAACAGCTATGCAAACGGTAAGAACCTTACTCAGTATGATGAGACGATCAACCAGTATTGGAGAGATCAGGTACGTCAGTACACATCAGGTCAGAAGACCAGAGATCAGGCAATCGCTGATTTCAAGCAGAACGTAGCTGCTAACCTTGACGTAACAGTAGAATAATTATTACAGTATTACAGTAGAATAATTATTAAAAATGATGAAGGGGCGATGGAACGAGCTTCCATCGCCCTAATTTTAAACAAAACAGAAACAACCAATTAACTTACGGAGGTTAAAATGAGAAAGAAGAAGACCGGTATGGTCAAATATGGCAAATATGGTTATATTTTCAGTCTTCCTTTTGCGATTGCCTTCCTTGTATTTCAGCTTTATCCTATCCTTTTTACTGCGTTTATCGGATTTACGGATCTGAAGGGCGTGGTACCCGGTGAAATTCATGTCCTTGAAAATCCGTTTGAAAATTTCAAGCAGGTATTAACAAATCCTGTATTTCAGGGTGCTCTTGGAAATACATTTCTTATCTGGCTATGTAACTTCATACCTCAGTTAAGCTTGGCACTTCTGCTGACAGCGTGGTTTACGGATAGAAGGTGGAAGCTTAAGGGGCAGGGAATATATAAGGTACTTATCTACATGCCTAACATTATAACAGCGGCTACGATAGCTATTCTTTTCAAATCACTCTTTGATTATCCTGTAAGCCCTGTAAATGATATTCTGGTGAAAGTCGGAATACTCAAAGAAGCACATAATTTCCTCATAGGTAAGGGAATGGCCAGAGGTCTTGTGGCATTCATTCAGTTCTGGATGTGGTATGGCTATACAATGCTCATCCTCATATCGGGTGTTTTGGGAATCAATCCTGAAATTTTTGAGGCTGCAGAAGTTGACGGTGCAAGCAGATGGCAGGTATTCTGGCAGATTACGATACCTAATATAAAGACGATACTTTTGTTTACTCTTGTAACGAGCCTTATCGGCGGTCTCAATATGTTTGATATACCGAAGCTGTTCCTCCTGGGCGGTCCTGATAATGCAACACTGACTACATCTGTATTCATTTACAATCAGGCATTCAGTGGAAGTTATCTGTATAACAGGGCAGCTGCAGCAAGTATGATAATGTTCTTTATCATAATGTTCTTCTCATCGATCCTGTTCCTGCTGCTCAGGGAAAAGGATACTGATGGAAAGGCAAAGTACACAGGGACTAAAAAATCTGATAAAAAAGGAGGTGAAGCATAATGGCAGATGAAGTTAAGGAGCAGAATGCAGAAAAGGCTGAATCAGCAGAGGGCAAAAAGGCTATCCGTGTCAATGTAGTTGCGGATAAGAATGCCGGAGCGAAGAGCTTTATTGTAAAGTTTGGCATACATACAGTATGTATACTGCTGGCCCTGCTCAGTATATTCCCTTTCTGGATCATGATCGTCAATTCCACCAGATCGACTGTACAGATTCAGGAACATGCATTATCGCTGATCCCGTCCACATACGTGATACAGAATTTTCAGATCCTAACCGGTAAGTCCTTTAATCCGGCTGTCGGTCTGCTGAACTCACTGATCATATCCACTGGCGCGACATTACTTACTGTTTATTTCTCGTCACTCACAGCCTATGCGCTGGTAGCATATGATTGGAAGTTAAAGAACGCATTCTTCAAGTTTATCATTGGTGTCATGATGATACCTGCACAGGTTACCATGATAGGTTTTTACCAGGCGGTATACGCAGTTGGAATGACAAACAAATTGTCAATGCTGATACTTCCCGCTATTGCGGCACCGGCTACAGTGTTCTTTATGAGACAGTATCTGTATCCTACATTATCGATGGAAATAGTACAGGCTGCACGTATTGACGGTGCGGGAGAGTTTAGAATATTCAACACCATCGTGCTTCCGATGATGAAGCCGGCTATAGCGACTCAGGCTATATTCTGTTTCGTTAACAGCTGGAACAACCTGTTTACACCTCTCGTACTTCTTACAGACAGTAAGAAATATACGATGCCCATAATGGTCAGCCTCCTTCGCGGAGATATTTACAAGACCGAATACGGTTCAGTATATATGGGTCTTACGCTTACGGTATTACCGCTTATCATTATATATCTGATATTATCGAAGTACATTATCGCAGGTGTAGCCCTTGGCGGTGTAAAGAGCTAAAGAAAAAACATACCACTATTTAGGGTAGCCCGAAGCGCTTGCTGTCACGGGCGTACTGAACAGTTACAATTTATCCCATAAGTTGGTAGCGCTTATAGAAAAAGCATATCCGATATGATGACGTCGGGTATGCTTTTTCGTTTTGGGTATATAGCAAGTGTAAAGTATTAGTTACTAAAACTTCCCACATATAGTCTGTGGAAAGAGAACGACGACTCGCATATGCACCGGAACCGATGCAACGCCTCGGGAAACTA
>OCVV011337028.1_pt1 | contig 21349 bp, 33 predicted proteins | sample 1539721 | NCBI WGS metagenome assembly OCVV01 (sample SAMN02144230, study PRJEB22623) | gut metagenome | biome: sheep rumen | host: Ovis aries | place: New Zealand
GTTCGCTAAACTGTCATTTTCTGAACAGCCGTCCATTGTGGCGAACGATAGTGTATAATATAGGAAGAAACTAAAAAAGAAGGGTAGGAACCCGACTACCAATCAGAAATTCCTACCCAAACCTTGTAAAGGTTAAGGTTATTATACCATGACCCTAACCTTTGCGTACACGAAGGGAGGGGCTTTTTTATGAACGAAACTATCATTAACAACGTACTGGAGCGGATGGACGGAACACTTACAAAGGAGCAGAAGACATTACTGGAGGCTTCTTTAATAGTCGCGCTGAAGGATACAGTGATTGTATCTAACAACCGCAAACACGCAGACTGGGAGTGGTACATAGAACGCTACTGTCAGCAGAAACGCATGATAGGCTGTGCTGAGTCCAGTCTGAAACAGTATCTGTTAACGCTGAACGAACTGAGGCGAATGATCGAGAAAACACCGGAGCAGATTACTTCCGGTGATGTAAGAGCATTCCTTCTGCAAGTTGAGCCGCACGTTTCCAAAGTAACTCTGAATAACAAGCTGCGGAACTTGTCTTCCTTCTTCGAATGGATGTGTGATGAAGAGTTAATCTTCAGAAATCCATGTAAAGGAATACCGGCGATCAGGGTAACAAGGAAAGTGAAGAAGGCCTTCTCCGGCGAAGACCTGGAGAAGCTGAGAGAAGGAGCGGACAATCTCCGCGATAAGGCTTTACAGTATTTCTTAGATTCCACTGGCTGCCGAATCAGTGAGGCGGTATCCGTAAACCGTGATGACATAGACTTTGATACAAGGTCACTGATTATCTACGGAAGCAAAGGAAAAGCCGAACGAGAAGTCCTGTTCACGGAAGAGTGCGCATATCACTTAAGAATGTACCTACAAAGCCGTACAGACGATTGTGAGGCATTATTCGTAACGAGGCTATCACCACATAGGAGACTGGCGGCAGCAGGCGCACAGAAGGCTTTAAAAGAGATAGGAAAGCGTGTTGGAGTAAAGGCTAATGCGCATCGTTTTAGAAGAACTATGATAACCAGATGCAACCGGCGAGGAATGCCAATGGGCGAGATCCAAAGACTTGCCGGTCACGCGAATCCGCAAACTACACAAATCTATATAGACATGGACAGCCGCACTGTCCGTTCATCGTATCAACGCCTAAGTTGATAGCATAAACACTCACGTTGATATTCATGCAAAAGCGCACCTTAAACAGGTGCGTTTTTTTATGGTTATCAACCGAAGGAAAGGAGCCGCAATGAAGCTGATACTCAATGATGGGAGTACCTACACTATCGACAACCAGTCAAACATCTTTCACATTATCATTCCGGTCACATCTATCACAGAAGCCGGACAGATTTATGAAACGATGCACCTGACGAACCTGTCCAGACTGACTATCCGTGATGACGAAGGACACGATGTTGGGCATTATACGAACTTCAAGCTGTCAGAAATGAATGTGAGAGCTGAAGGCACAGCGTATGTTGCTGAGTATATCCTGGAGGCGGTCGGAACGAAGACTGACCCCACGATAATTGAAACTGTGGTTAAAGATCCTGTCGATGCTGACAAAGCAGAAGGATACGATATTCTGACCGGGGAGGTGGAGTAATGGGTATTTACGCAGACAGAGCAAGAGAGTTACGCCCTAATGTAGTTATGGCGGCACAGTCGCTGCCGGATGAAGAGGCTGCAAAGTCCCCGGAACTGTTCGAGCGATGGGAGACTGACACAGAGTATGAAGTCGGAGACAGAAGGACTTATGACGGCATTCTGTACAGCTGCATTCAGGCACATATGGCACAGGATGACTGGACTCCAGATGTTGCGGTATCGCTGTGGGCGAAGGTCCTTATTCCCGATCCGGGAGTAATTCCCGAATGGGAGCAGCCGTCTTCTACTAATCCTTACATGACTGGCGATAAAGTGCGGCACATTGAAAAGATATGGGTATCATTGATTGACAATAACGTGTGGGAGCCTGGCGCGACAGGAAGTGAGTCACTTTGGGCAGAAGTGGAGGAGTAAATGATAGCATATATCACCACTCACTGGGTTGAGTGGATATTTGCTGCTCTTATGGCTGCCCTTGGATGGGGATATAAAAATGTGTCAGCGCGGCTGAAGAAAGAGCAACTAAAGAATGAAGCAATCGCGGAGGGTGTACAGGCACTTCTCCGCGAATCTATTGTAGAGAACTACAACCGCTATACAGATAAAGGCTTCTGTCCGATATATGCGAAGGAATCAGTGAAGAAGGTCTACAAGGCTTATCACAATCTGGGCGGCAATGATGTAGCTACTGAATTGTATCAAAAACTACTGAGAATGGAGGAAGAGGAGCATGACAAACAAAGTCTATGATGTGTTGAAGTTTATTGCGCAGATCGTGCTTCCGGCGTTCGGCACACTGTACTTTGCGCTTTCGTCTATCTGGGAACTTCCGTATGGTGAGCAGATAGTCGGAACCATAACTGCGGTCGATGCTTTCCTCGGTGCGCTACTCGGTATCTCTTCAAATCAGTACTACAAAGAGAATGAGGGTGTGGGATGACACAGAGTGATTTTATCAGAGAGATAGGCCCTCTTCTCCAGAAATACGCTCTGGCTAATGGTTATTCCATTGCAGTAGTACCGGCGATGATAGCGCAGGCTTGTGTTGAGTCCTTCTATCGTGGAGGACTCTCTACACTGGCTTCACGTTATCACAACTACTGGGGCATGAAAGCCGGAAGCGGCTACACTGGATCCACAGTGAATATGGCCACAGGAGAGGAGTATACCAAAGGCACGATAACGCAGATACGCGACAACTTCCGCACATACGCAAACATGGTGGAAGGCGTTATAGGGTATTTCAAGTTTTTGAACTACTCAAACTATCGCGCCTGCAAAGCTGCGAGGAATCCAGAGGACTTCGCCAAAGCATTAAAAGCCGGAGGATGGGCAACATCTTCTGTCTATGTAAACAGTATCCTAAATGCCGTGAAGAAATACGATCTATCGAAATACGGCATGGGAGAACCAAAAGCCGTTAGTTATGGCGGCGTGGTCACAGCTTCAGCACTCAACGTAAGGACCTATCCCGGAGGGGATATAGTCCAGGTCGGCGGTCACAACTTCCTGTTGCCGAAAGGTATCTGCGTTGCGTTCGAAGCAGAGTTAAACGGATGGGCGAAGCTATCCGGCGTAGATGGTTGGGTATCACTTACTTATGTGAAGAAAGGATAATTAGATGCCTAATTTAAGAGAAGAAACAACTCCTACAAGTGTAAGACCGGTGTATAGCGGTAACCTGGTAAACAATGTTCGGCACTATACCGATACCGGGACCGGCAATAATGTTTATAGTGGTGGATCCAGTGGCGGTTCTTCTGGCGGCGGCAGAGGCGGCTCTTCCGGCGGTAGTAGTTCATCTGGACAGGCAGATTATGCTGCACAAGCAGCAGCACAGGCTGCGGCGTTGCAGGCACAGCTTGACGCGATGTACGGCGCGAACACCAGTAGACTGAATGATTATTTTAATCGCGGTCGCGAAGGTTATAACAACAATGTCGGCACTCTGAACAACCTTGAAGGACAGGGCAAACAGACTTATCAGAATTCCCTTGCACAGCTTGCCGAATGGCTGAAGGTCGGGCAGAACACTAAGAAAGAGAACATGGCCAATCTGGACAGACTTGGCGTGTCCGGCAAGAACACCTATAACACCAACACCAGAAATATCAATCAGTGGGCGGCAACCGGCAAGCAGAACTATCAGGCTAATGTTGCTGATATCAATACTCTGAAGGCACAGGGTAACAAAAATTACGATGCGACAGCTGCGGCTATTGAAGATTATCTGTCTCAGGGACAGAAGGCGTATGAACTCAACTCCGGCAGAATTGATTCCGGTTATGGAGCTGCAAACGCATATGTAGAACAGGCATACCAGGAAGCACTCAGGATGCTTGCGGATAATCTGGCATACCAGACGAACGAAGCAAGACAGGATGCAGAGAAGAATCAGCAGAGTGCATACATCAATAACAGACTTCAGAGCAGAAACATCAATCAGTCTCTTGCGGCACAGGGTGTGACCGGCGGTGCTTCTGAGACTACGAACGCGAAGATGTCGAATGCTCTTCAGTCTTCGCTGAATAATATCTCCGATACTCTGGCGAGGAACATTGCTTCCCTTCAGAACGTGTACAACACGAATACTTCCAATATGGCACAGGAGCGGCTTAATTCTCTTGCACAGTCTGAGAAGGAAAGAGCGCAGCTGCTGAACGCTATTGAGGATCAGCTGACTAACGTTCGTGGTAACTACACTTCCATGTTCGGAAATCTGAATGATACCAGAACAAACTTCCTGTCTCAGGTAACGAGCGCACTCAATAACGCAAGAGACAATTACACTTCGTTCACCGGCGATATTACGAACGCTCGGAACACGAACGAGAACAACTATCTGACCTTCCTTCAGAATCTGACGAATAGCCGGAATCAGGTCAACGAGAACTACAACACGTTCTACGGCAACTACACGAACAGCAAGAACCAGGTCGAGGAGAACAACAGAAACTTCCTGACGAATCTTGCCAATGCGCGGATGTCGAATGAGAATGCGTACACTTCTTTCTACGGTGACTACACTTCTCAGGCGAACGCACTGGAGCAGGCGTACAGGAACGCGATGTATGACTATCTGGCGAACTATGGCGGTTCAGTTTCCTTCAATGCCGGTGCTATGAATGATGCTTACAGGACTGCGGCAAACAGCGCGAACTACAGCGCAGCTCCGTTTGCGGCTTACCAGTCTGTAGCAGCTCCTAACGGATTTAATTACAGTCCGGCACAGGCGGTCTATCAGGCGGCATCTTCGGCAGGCATCACGCCGGAAGCGTTGGTACAGTCTCTGACACCGGAAGCACAGCAGGCACTGTTTAATGCACAGCAGCAGATTGATACAAGCGGCTTCGATCAGGTCCAGTACAACAACCCGGAAGACTGGAGCGCATACAACAAAGCTATGGCAGAACTCCAGAACATCTACAATCCGGTAACTACACAGCAGGCAACTCCTACGAACAACGCACAGCTTTATCAGCGGTCACTGGCACAGGCTGAACTGATGCGGAACAACGGAGCGAGTGCAGCGCAGATAGCACAGAATCTGGTACAGCAAGGAATCACGGACCAGAACACTTTGGCTGAGATCCTCAGACAGTTAGCGGCGTAATGAAAAAGTGGGGATATCCTTCGGGGTATCCCCACATATTTTTTTAGGAGAAAAAAATGCCCTATCAGGATGACGAATACATGAAGATTGCCCAACAGGCATTGGCGGCTTCACAGACTATTCCTTCTATTCAGCAATACCAGGGAAGTCTGGATGATATGGCAAGGGATATGAACACTGCGCAGATGATACAGTCTGGAAGAAGACAGACTGCACAGGAACAGCAGCAGAATATCTCTAACCTTCGCACTCAGCTTGAATCGAATACTGATTTACAGAATCAGGCAAGAGACGCATTCACGAAGATGCAGACTGACTATACCAATCTGACTGGAAGGACTGACTATCAGGATGCTATTCAGCAGAATCTGAAGGCGGCTACACGCGATCAGTATGATGATTTAGCAGAGCAGATTCTGAGCCAGTATAACTCTCGGCCTGTTCCTTCGATTGGTTCTGGAAGTGTGTCTTCTGGAAGCAGCCGTAGAGCAACAAAGAGTATTGTAGAAGAGCCGAAAGAGACGAAGACGGCAAATACTACTAAGAAGGGTAAAAAGGCTCTTGAAACGGCCCAGAGCGCACCAGATGCAAAGACTCAGCTTGACCGTGCTACAGATTTAGTTGTACAGGATGCGAAGAAGAACGGCAAAGTCGATAAGACTATGTACGATATGCTGACTCCGGCACAGAAGAAAGCGGTTGATTCTCAGCTGTCCAAAAAAACGGACTCAAAGAAGGCTGCGAAGGTGCAGGCAGGGCGGCTCGGTCCTTCCGATCTGGAAGCTGAAGCGTACAATCCGAAGATTCAGAAAGACCTTGCAGAAGCTTTAAGTGCTAAACCGGCAAATGCGCAGGCAAAGGTTCCTAACGCTGTCCCGGAAGAGCCGGATAACACAGGAAGACTGTCCATCAAGGATATTACAACCGGTGCCGGACTCCAGAGACAGGAACAGGGAAGCAAGATTGACAGATGGGCAGACCCCACCACCAAAATCAGCAAGGAAGAAGAGGCAGAAGCGGAGAAAGCGGCAAGTGATTACATCCGGCAGAATGTCCGCGCAGGGCGTTTCGTTGGAGATCCGAAAGACCTGGAAGACGGAACCGCTGAGAAGATGTCTATTATCTCTGCGAAGACGAATCCTGTCACTGCGTTTACTAATGGCCTTGTTGATTCCTTTAGAGGCGTTGGCAGAGTATTAGATGACCTCACAGGAAACGTAGTCAGCAACACGATAAACAGACTCAGCGGAAATACGGCAGAGGAAGCGGAAGAGTTTAACCAGAGTATTACTGGTGCAGCTCGGACTCAGCATCCTATCATTACCGGCGCAGGCACTATGGGCGGTAAGATGATGCAGTATGCCGGTGTGAATTCTGCTCTTGAAGCTCTTGGAGTTACTCCGGCTCTTGAAGCTGCTATCACTGGCGGCAGAGAACTTAGTGCCGGTGGAGCGGCTCTTGCCGGTGCAGCTTCGCGTCTTGCTACTGGTGAACTTGCGGATATTGCTCTGGACACTATCCCCACTGAGTATGAGAACCTACGGAATGGATTGTCTCCAGAAGAAGTGGCACAGGATACGCTGAAGAACCTTAACACCAATCTTATGTATAACATTGGCGGCGAGGTTATTGGGCAGATTCCTTCCCTTTTCAGAGGCGCAGATCCTGGGGCAATTGTGAACGATGGTTCTTTGAGAGGAATCACAGAGTCCGTTCAGCCTGATGCTGTGAACATTCCGAAACTGGAAAATGCTGCTAATCCGCTTGAGAATGTCAGCAATGCAATGCGGAACCTTGATGATATTGCAAACCAGACCGGCGATGTTTACGCGAAGCAAGGAGTGCAGCAATTATCTGATGCGTTAGCAAACGGAGAGAACATTGATGAAGCGGCTAACGCTTTGAAACAGACTCTTCAGAATAGCGGCGTTGATGGTTCCACGGTCGATGCAGTTACGCAGAATCTGCGGACTTACGATAATATCAACAATTCTCAGACGGCAAGCACAGTCCGCGATGCTATCGGCAATAAGGCTATTCCTGGAGCGGATGAAGCTATCATGCGCTCTGTGGAGTGGGATGAAGCTGCAAGAAGGTATGCTGACGGAGAGATAAGCACAGCAGAACTGGAACAGGCGAGAAAGAATGCAAGGAATGCTATTTCTAAAGTGCAGAGAAAGCTCCAGTCTGAATCTGTGGATCCTGACGAAATAGCGAGAGTTGCGGACGAAGCGAAAACGATCAGGCAGAACTTCGGTATCATGTCTGAAGACGAAGTGGCAAAGGTCGCTATATCGAAAGAGGACCTCAGAAGACTTACTACAAGAGGCAAGCAGAGTGATACTCTGGAGCGGCTCAACAAGAGCATGAAGAACTCCGGCATTCAGCTGACTACTAACCTTGATGAAGCATCTGCACAGGTATCAGGTACTGAGCTTAATGACCTTATCAGCCAGGCAAGCAAGAACAGCAATGATTTTTATACTGCGCATAATCCTGAAACGGCTTTAAACGGTTATGTGAAGAGAGGAGATTATCTCTATCAGGAATATCAGGACCTTATAAAGCAATATGGTGATGATACGATCCAGGAACTTACGGCAGATGATGTGCGAGATATTGAAGAACTCTTTGGTCCGCATAAGCCTAATATTGCCAGACCGGCGAATCAGGCAGCGGAAGAGATCCCTTCCATGAACCGCAGTGTTGCTGAAGCTATCGACAATGGCGAGGATTCAATCAGCATTGACGCACGGCAGCTGCAACAGGAAATGGCTGCGGAAGAGATTCCTTCTGTCCGTCCTTCAAATGCGGATGCAGACTTTGACCGTATGGCTGATGAAGTGCATATGGCAGAACAGGGAATTGAGCAACCGCGACCGGCGGCACCACAGCCGGAACCGATTCCAGAAGGACCGGAAGGAAAGCGGCTGTCCAGAATGTATAACACTCTTCAGAACACAGAAACACTTTCTGATGCTGAGAAAGCAACGTATGCGAAGAGGGATGGCTTCTGGTACGATCCTGACAACGAACGGCAACTGGCACAGCAAGCACAGGCTAATGTACAGAATGACCTTGAAGGAACCTATAACCGCTATATGACTGGAGATTTGAAGGCGAACGAAATGTCCGGCGAGGATCTCCACAATATGTACACCACTTCCTTCACCTATAACAAGATGGCACAGGAAGCGAAGGCAGCAGGCAATGCAGCACAAGCGGCAGAGTATGCCAACAAAGCTGAGAACATCATGCTTGCGGCGAGAAAGAATGCTACGGCAGGCGGCCAGTTTAACGCTGCTATCAGATATTATGCCAGGACTGCACAAGGCGCAGTCCAGAAGTCTATGGATATGATGTCTGATGCTGTGGATAAGTTTGTTAAGCAGCACGGAAAAGCTCAGAGCGGCATTGAAGACCTGTCCCAGAAACTGGCAAAGTATCTGACGGACCACAACGCAGAAGCGATCATGAACGGCACAGATGAAGGCGCGAAAACTGCACTCCGTGCAGACTTCACTGATGCTATTCAAAAGATGCTGAAAGGAGAGAGCAAACAGACACAAAAGGCACTTCGCGGACTCAGCATGGATGCTGTGGACAAGATCCTTATGGACCGGCAGACTGCGGATATTACAAAGCACTTAGACTTCTTTGCTTCTTCCGGGAGTATGGGAGTTAAGGCAGATACGATTGATGCAGTAGAAAAGCTGTTTGACGAAGCAAGCCAGTACAATTTCAACAGTAAGGATTATGTGAATCTGGAAAGCAGAGCATATCAGCTTCTGGCTAATGACATTGGAGCCGGTAAAGGCTTCAAAGATAAGTTTGACCAGTGGCGTTATATGATGATGCTTGCTAATCCCACAACGCACATTAGGAACATGAACGGCAACCTTACTTTTGGCGGTTTAGTCGGCATCAAGAATAATGTTGCGGCTGCTATCGAACAGGCGGCAGATTATGCCAGTAGGGCGATTGGCGGCGAAGGAATTGAGCGGACTAAATCCTTCCTGACCGCAGCTGACGCAGACCTTGTAAAAGCGGCGAGACAGGACGCATTAGATAACGCATATCGGCAGATATCCGGCAATAAGTACTACGATGTCGGAGACGCTATCGAAAAGGCCCGGAAGACATGGAGCGATGATACAGCTATCGGAAAAGCCTTAAATAAGATATCTGATGTCAACGCAAATGCTCTCGGTGCAGAAGATGAAATGTCAATGGTTGCGAAATACCAGACCAGTCTGGCAGGGTATTTAAAAGCAAACGGACACGATGCTTCCATCTTCAGCGCAACAGATGACACATCTAAACAGGTATTGGAGAATGCGAGAGCGTATGCTATTCATCAAGCTGAAGAGGCTGCATTCCACCAAAAGAACGCTATTGCTGAGAACTTCGGGAACTTTACAAGGACTCTGAGAGAATCAGACAGCGGTGCAACAAGACTGTTCGGAACTCTTCTGGATGTCACAGTACCGTTTAAGAAGACTCCGGCAAACATCGTTTCCAGTATCTATCAATACAGTCCGGCGAGTGCAATTACCTTAGTATCCGATCTGGCGAAATTCAGACAGGGTGCTATGAGTGCGGCAGACTTCATTGATGATATCGCGAAGACTGCAACCGGCACTGCGGCTCTTGCTATCGGTGCGGCACTTGCGCATGAGGGCATTGTTACTGTAGGCGCGGATAAGTCTGATAAGGAAAAGAACTTCGACAAGGCAACCGGCGTTGGTAATGTGTCTATCCATATCGGCAATAAGTCTATCGGTATCGGAGACTTGGCTCCGGCATCTGCACCGATTATCATTGGTGCTACTATGCTTGAGAGTGCAAGACAGAATCAGGGTGAGGATGCAATAAACTCCCTGTTCACTGGTCTTGGAGCCATTGCTGATAGCGTAACTGATATGACGATGCTGTCTGGTTTGTCCGATGTTCTGACGGCTGCGAGAAGTGCGCAGGGCGGCGCGGATGTATGGACAAGTATCGGGACGCAAACAGTTAGCAACTTAGCAAGCCAGATGCTGCCCACACTTGGACGGAAGATAGAAACTTCTATAGATCCGTACAAGAGAAGCACATACTCTGACAAGACCGGACTCTCGAAGAAGGTAGAGCAGAGCGGTAAATACCTGACTACTAAGATTCCGGGACTCCAGGCACTCGGTGATACTCTTGAGGCAAGAGGAATTGACAATCCTCTTTCCCTCGAAAAGACCTATGATGTCTGGGGACGCGAAGTAGAGAATACCGGCGGCTCATTTATGGGCAGACTCGGATTTAACTTAGGTTCGCCGGTCACATACTCTGATGATACAAGCAACGCGAGAGATAATGAACTGCGGAGACTGGCAGACTCTATCGGGGATGATAGTGTTATCCCGGAAATCAAGTCTACAGAATCAGAAGTAAATGGCGCGAAACTTTCCCCGGAAGACTGGTCGCGTTATCAGCAGACCAAAGGACAGCTACAGGATGAACTTACTCAGGCGTTTGTAGACAGTGAAGCATACCAGAATATGGATGATGCTGAACGTGCAGAGTTGATTCCGTCACTATACGATTACGCGAAAAAGGTTACACAAAACGAGGTAGCAGGTGCTGAGTTGACAGGACAGTATCGTGCGTTACAAGAAGTGTATAACGAAGGCGGCGCAGAAGGTCTTATAAATGAGATTGGTAAGCGCAACAACATCAAGTCGACAGGTATTACTTACTCGGATAAAGTAGGTACAATCTACGATGAGAGAGGACAAGAAGGAATCAACCTATACCAGGAACTGAAAGCAAATGCCGGAACAAAGAAAGATGAAATTAAATCTTATCTTGATAGCCGACAGGATCTGACAGATGCAGACCGCGAGTATTGGTTTGGTAAACTTAGTACTGCAAAGAATCCATATGGATCCACAGCAGAAGAAACCACAGCTAACAGCAATAAACCGCAACAAACTACTACACACCACTACACAAAGCCAGACAAATCTGCGCTAACATCTAACAAGGGACAGTGGACAGCAGATAACAACTATGGGTTTAGTTGGGACCTGACTTCTTCACCATCCTTTGCGAGGTATCAGAGTATTCCGAACTTGTCCGATTATTCACCAGAGTCATATGCTAATATCTGGCATTCGATGGATGCTGACAACAGCGGAAGTCTGACGAAGGGAGAGATAACAGGATATCTGGATGAATCGAATTACTCGAAGAAACAGAAGGCCGGATACTTTAACGCGATGGCGCGGAGCAACTGGTCTAACCCTTACCAATAATTCACACGGATATTCACACGCACTGTGAATCACCAGTAAATAAGCGGACTCCCAAAGATTTAGAAAGTGTTCAAATCACGTCACTCCGACTTGAAAGGGAGATACAATTGTATCTCCCTTTCTTACTGGAAAAATGCTTATTTACTGCGGTTTCTCGGCGTTATTTTCTCTGTACAATTCTGAATTGCATTTCGGGATTTTGAACTAAAAACCGCCATTTTAGACAATATATTCACACGAATATTCACACGAAATGGCATTATAAAAAAGAGTTGAATTTTTCGATGGCTATTTCTGTCTGCTTTTTATCCTGGTCCGCGAGAGTATGTCTGTAAACAGATTTAAGAGTTGAATCTGTAGACCAACCACCACGCTTCATGATATAGGCATCCGGCACTCCCTGTGAGTGAAGATAAGACACGCAGAAGTGCCGCAGATCGTGAAAGCGCACTCCCTCTATATCTAATCCCTTCAAGAGATCATCAAACTTATCTGATAGTTGCTTGGGTGTCAGCTTCGTAACGTATCCCTGTTTCTTTATTGCCTTAATAACCTTTGGCGGCATCTCGACAAATCTGTTAGAAGAATATGTCTTTGGAGTTTTTATATGCCATACTCCGTCCCTGTCCACAACCATATCCTTAGACACATGAACCACGTTCCCTTTTATATCTTTTGTAGTCAGAGCGCATATTTCCCCACGGCGAAGCGGACCAAATGCAGCAAGCTGTATCGGAATCTCTAAGTCTGTCCCTTTGGCAGCGGCAACGATCTCTTTTACTGTGTGTTCGTCCGGCACGTTCAGCTTTGGTCTTTCCTTTGTCGGTAGTTTCACAACCGGCATATTGATTCCCTGGGAGCGGAAGACAGCAGAAATAAAACCGGCATAGTTTCTGACTGTGTTTGGAGATAATTTCTTTGTTCCCTTCTGTAGCCTGTGCCGGTTCTCGTGTTCCAGTAACAAATCATTTATAACGTTCTGAATATCTCTGCCTTTTATGGTACGCATATTCTTGCCGCAGAAGGCTTTGTAATCGCTTTTAAGGGTGTTTGAGATAGTTATATAGGCTCTCATGGTTGAAGGGCTTAGAACAGGCTTTCTGGACGCGAGAAAGGCATTCATAGCCGCACCAAAGGAACCGCTTTCCTGTGCGTCTCGGTGTTCGTCCAGGTACTGAGTAGCAAGAGATAAAACGTGCTTCTCGTCTGGATCCGTGAAGGAGCGCATAATCCTTTTTCCGTTCTCGTCTTTCCCCAGATAGACTTGAACTCTGTAGCTTCCGGACGGCAGCTTATGCGCCTTTAACTGTGTTCTTCCCATCTTTCTTTCCCCATCTTTCGTATGCAGTCCAGAACAGAGATATTATGCCGATGTAGACAGGCAGAGCAGCAAAGATATTCCATGAGCTGTGACGCTGTGCGAGACAGTACAGAAGATATCCCATAAAGTACATTCCGAACCATTTTTCCGGGATGATTAAATCGTTTCTAATCTTGTTTCCCCTGACGAAGTGGTCGATAACAGACAAGATAGAAGACAGTACTTGTATATACATTGAGAAGAACATTGCGAACACTGCAATGTTAATTACAATGTTGTAAACGCCGGAGAAACAAATATCTTTTGCAGTCTGTGTAATCATATTGTGCCTCCATGAGCGCGGATCTCGATTAAATCCGCTGAGCAGCTTTTATCAAAGTCTCCGTTATTAATGTGGTCCATTTCATGTTTAAACGCTTTCAGCCTCGCCTCCTCACATAAGTTTTCATTTACAACGATTGTGTAGAATCCATCTTTTCTTACTGTGTAACTTCTGATTCTTCCGGGCATCGGACAAACAAAAGTAGTAATCAATCTGAGCCTCCCATGCGTTCAATCATTTGCCGCACGAATTCCAGGTCTTCCGGTTTAACCTTCCTTGATGCATCAAAAAGAGTCTTATAAGCCGGATTGTTATACAGGAATTCCGCAAGCTCTCTTGCATCTTCATCGTAATAATACTCAGGATGCTGTCCCAAAAACTGGACTTCTGGATGTTCTAAGTCTTTTGATGCAAGGTCATTGATATCCACATGGAATATCTCAGCTATTTTTTGAAGCACCTTAATGGGCGGCTCAGATACGCCAGACTCCCATTTTTGTATGGTTGTATAGGACTTGTAGCCTAACAAATCGGCAAGCTGCTCTTGCGACATTTCCCTTTTTCTTCTTAAGAACCGTATATTTTTTGAAAGCGTCATAGCTCTATCCCCCCTTTGCTTTAATATTAAAGTAGACTTGAATACATTTCAATACAAAGTGTCAGAAATATCTAACAAACAAGAAAAATATTCAATTTAGCTATTGACAGCTTAGAGCCGTGCCTTTATAGTTTGTATAGGAACATGAAAGAAAATCATGTGGAAAGGAGGTGCGGCATTGCAGTTTACGCTTAAAGAACTGAGAGCAAGAAAGAACGTAACTCAGGCAAAGGCGGCAGAGGATCTGGGGATCTCAGTCCAGACCTACAATGCCTGGGAAAAGGATATCTCTAACGTGGCTGTCAGCAAAGTAATGGCGGTTGCAGATTACTTTGGAGTCACAATAGGGGATATTTTTTTGCCCAATAACATGAATTAAATTCATGTAGAAAGGAGGGAAATGAGGGTAGACACAACTGCGGATAGTCTGATCGGTTACGCGAAGGTTAACACCGGCTACGAACCGGCAGAGATCCAGAAAAAAAGCCGGATAGGAAAGACAACTTTCTACAACCGGCTGAAAAGACCAGAGGAACTTAAGTTAGAGGAACTGAGGCAACTGATAAGGATATGTCACTACACAGACGAGCAAATCGTAGAGATCGTAAAAGGAGGCAGATGATGAGAGAAAAAGTGAAGGCCCCACAGCACACCATGTTAACTGCAAGGCCCCACCACACCAATAATTATTTTAGCATACTCAGCGCGGTACTTCAATCTGTCATGCGCTTTGTAGGTGTTTTCCTCTTCTTTTTAGGCGGCTCGGCAATGGACAGTGAAAATCTTCTGTATCCCATTGCCCTGCTTGCCTCCGGTGCAACCATTATCTATTTCACTTCAAGGGAGGACTTCCGATGAAACACATTATTTTTTCTGCGTTCTACGCAAACGTAAAGAACATCGTTGAAAACCAGAAAGCCGGTGCCAATTCCCCGGAAAACAAAATCAATGAGATTCAGTCCGCTATCCGGCAGATGGAAGAAATCCTCAAACAGATGGGAGAAGAAAATGTGGACGGATGACCCGGTACATGACGCAGCAATGCATGACCTGGAGATGGAGCGAGAAGCAGAAGAATATCCGGTCTGCGGTATCTGCGGAGAGCCGATCTATCCGGGGGACTGGTACACAGTCATAAACGAAGAACACTATCACGAAAACTGTATTCATTTTAAGGAGTATTACACATGACAAACAAAGACATTATCAAGGGCGTAATTGATGACCTTCAGCTGATGACGGAAGATGACCTTCCGTTCAGCAAGTGCGATGAAGACTGCGAAGACTGCGAGAACATCTGCGTGGAGTACTTTCGAGAGGACGCACTGACACAGATTGAAGTGCTGCACCGGATCGCGAAGAGAGAGTGGTTTAGCCACAAGCCGGATGTCAGGAAGGCGTGTTCGGCTATTGATATCCAGACTCTCTGCGATGTGTTCGGATGGGATGACTTCGAATTCACGAAGCCGAAGGGAGACGAAGAATGAGTGATTTAGTAAAGATCCAGACGGAGCTGAAGGCTCCTAAGAACCAGAGAAACAGTTTCGGCGGCTACAACTACAGAAGCTGTGAAGACATTTTGGAAGCCGTAAAGCCGATTCTGGCAAAGTATGATGCTTCCCTTACTGTGACAGACTACATCGAGCAGATCGGGGACCGCTATTACATCAAAGCGGAGGCGAGGCTTCTCCTGTCCAACGGTGATACCTGGGCAACTCAGGCATACGCAAGGGAGCCGCTATCAAAGAAGGGCATGGATGATTCACAGATAACCGGCACAGCTTCTTCCTATGCGCGTAAATACGCATTAAACGGTCTGTTTCTTATTGATGACAACAAAGACGCAGACACGAACGAATACCAGGGCAAAGAGGCCGTCAACGATCTGAAGAAGACACAGAAGATAGCGGCACAGAAAATCGACACTGTGAAAATGGGCGCGATCAGTACGGCTGCACAGAACGCCGGTATCCCACTGGAAAAGATTCTTGAGAAATTCGGACTCCAGAGTATTGGAGACATGACCGAAGAGCAATTCCGGGAGGCTTCAGCACTAATCCAGAAGCAGAAGGAAATCATGGAGAAGAAACGTGCAAACACAGGGAAGCATTAAATCTATATCCATCTCCTTTCCATCGAAGAGGGCGGTAGTTGCTTTTGAAATGGCTGCCGCCCCGGAGGATGTCGAGAAGTACCAGAACAAAGACCTTGATATCACCTTTGAGGAACACAGAGAAAAGCGGAGCCTGTCGGCTAACAGTTATTTTCATGTCCTCTGCGACAAACTGCGGCAGGCAATGCAGATATCAATGGCTGAATGTAAAAACCATCTGATAGCTGCATACGGTCAGGTCCTTTATCTGGAAGGGCAGCAGGCGGTAATAAAAACAAACGTGCCGCCGGAAGAGATGTATCAAGCCGAGTATCTCCACACATGGCTAATCAAGGTCGGGACAGACGGTGCTTACTGGTATCGCGTTTACCGTGGATCCAGTACCTACGATACTGCTGAGATGTCAAAACTCATTGATGGAACAGTGACAGAGTGCAAAGCACAAGGTATCGAGACTATGAGTCCAGGTCAGCTGAAGATCCTTCTGGGGATGTGGGATAAGAAGCGGAAGGCGATAGAAACAGACGAAATAAACCATGCAAAGACAGAACAACAGGAGTTGAAACTATGAGCGATTACGATCAGAAGCTACTTGAAAGACTGAGGGAATGCATGATTCTGCTGTGGTTTGAGCTGAGCAGCTACCCAGAGTACAAGGACGATGATTTCAGACTGGTAATGAACACAGCTATTGAAGGGGTATTAAGTCATGGACAGCAAGAAAGCAAAGGCGAGCAGGGAGAAGGGAAAGCGGTATGAGCTTGAGCTTATGCACATTCTCCGGGACTTCTACGGATACGGAGTGCGGCGCGGTTATGTGTTTCAGCACGAAAGCGATGTAATAGGCCTTCCCGGTATCCACATCGAGTGCAAGGCGGTAGAACATCTGAACCTTCGGAAGGCATACAAGCAAGCCGTAGAAGAGGCACAGAAGAGACAGGACGGAACGCCGGTTGTCTTCCACCACAAAGCAAGGGAAGGGTGGCTTGTAACTCTTAGTCTGGAAGACTTCATGGATATGTACGGAGCGTGGGAAGCAGATGGAAAACGGATGGATAAAACTTCACAGGAAAACACTGAAGAATCCGATTGTCTGTAAGGACGCTGCGCATCTTGCGATCTGGACTTATCTGCTCCTAATGGCAACGCACGAAGAACACGCAACGCTTTTCGAGGGCAAGAAGATAACACTTCAGCCAGGGCAGCTTGTCACCGGCAGAAAGAAGATAGCACTTGAAATGGACTTGTCAGAAGCAAAGGTACAACGAGTGCTAAAAGACTTCGAAATCGAACAGCAGATTGAACAGCAAACGAAGTCTCACGGACGGCTTATAACCATAACAAACTGGAATCAATACCAGTTATGTGAACAGCAAACTGAACGCCGGGTGAACAACAAGCGAACAACAACTGAACAACAAGTGAACACTAAACAAGAAATAAAAGAAGTAAAGAATGTAAAGAATAAAACCCCTATAGTCCCCTTTTCAGATAACGAGAAGGTGAACGAAGCAATAAAAGCATTCCGTGAACACCGCAAGACAATTAAAAGTCCTATGACGGATAACGCAGTACAGATATTCGCAAAGCGGCTGCGGAGACTGTCAACAGATCCAGACGAGCAAGTGCTGATGATTGAAACGGCAATAGAGCATGGATGGAAGACAGTGTATCCGCTGAAGGAAGAAGACAAACCGAAACAGGCAGATGACGGAATGGGAGAAATGGAGCGCAGGTATTATGCAAACCAAAGTAGGTATGACGGACCAGATTTCTTTGCAAGACGGAACAACCTTGACAGTCTTGGTAGAGAAAGCGGTTGACCTTGGGGACGGATGGCTTGTGACATACAGTGTCCCGGAATGGTCGGATGAAGACAAGAAATACTTTCTCCAGGACTATTTCTATCCGACCGAGGAAGACATGACCGGAATAGTAAAAACAACCGGTATGCCGATTGAACACATGAATGCAAGCCTAAAAGACTTTGACTGGAAATACTACAAGGGAGCTGCAAAAGCGCAGATGGATCTTGTCAACCGGTATCTGTTCAACCTTGACATGAATATCCGTGATGGAGTCGGTCTGTATTTCTGGTCTGATATTCCCGGTTCCGGCAAGACGATGCTTGCCTGCGTTATCGGGAACGAACTAATCAAGCGCGGATTGCAGCTGAAGTTTGTGACAGCGAACGATTATCTGCAAGCACACAGAGAACAGGACGCACAGAAATACAAAGATTGTTCCGTGCTGATTCTGGATGATATTGGAGCGGAAGACGATAAACAGGAATGGGTGCAGAGTATCCTTTTCGGTCTTATCAATTACCGATACGCGAAGCACAAACTAACTTTCTTCACATCAAACATGGATATGGGCAAGTGTTCAAAGAATCAACGGCTTACATCAAGAGTTAAAGAAATGGCCTTGCCGATACGAATGCCGGAATACTCCGTAAGGGATGAGCTTGTAGAAAAGTGGCGATCTGAATACATGGGAGCCTGGAAGTGAGATTTAAGAGTAAGCGTTCTAAGGCCTGCGATATATCGCAAGAAGTCAAACACATTGTTTATGCCAGAGATGGCAGCCGGTGCATATTTTGCGGATCTTACAGCGGTTTACCTAATGCGCATTTTATTCCACGAAGTCACGGCGGTCTGGGAGTTGAGGAAAACATCATCACAGCTTGCCCGGATTGTCACTACAGGATGGACAACACGATTGATAGACCAGTGTATCTGGAAGCAGCTGAAGAGTATCTGAAAAACATCTATCCGGGATGGGACAAGAAAAAGCTTGTCTATAGCAAATGGAGCTGAAATGACTATAGCCGAACGAAGGAAAAAGGTTTTGCAGATGTACACAAACGGACTGGTGATAGACGGAATAGCCGAATTGTTAGGAGTATCCGTGCAGAGTGTGCGAAGTGACCTGGCAATTATGGGCGTAAGTGATTTGCCGGTCCGCTATGACCGCAAAATGATGGAGGCCATCAGCGTTGACGATGTGCGGCGGTACAGAGACAGGCATCCAGACGGCAGCACTCTTGAGGTTATGGGCGGTGTCAGGGTTATTCGAGGTTATCCGTTTATAGCGATCACAAACAAAGGAACTTATACATGGTCGGAGCTTGCAGTCCGGGCGTGGAGAAGAAGCAGGGGATTAAACGAAACTTACGAAGGAGGCGAGTAAATGAATACAGTGATTTTGATGGGGCGACTCACCAAAGATCCACAGGTAGCAACAAGAGGCGAAACAAAGGTCGCGCGGTATACGTTAGCCGTTGACAGAAGGACGAAGGAGAAAGAGGCAGATTTTATTTCATGTGTCTGTTTCGGACGGTCGGCAGATTTTGCGGAGATGTATCTGCACCAGGGGACAAAGATTGTTGTAGAGGGACGGATCCAGACCGGCAGCTATACCAACAAAGACGGCCAGAAAATCTACACAACGGATGTTGTAGTTAATAGTCACGAGTTTGCAGAGTCAAAACAAAGCCAACAGGCAGTCTCTGAGTCCTATACAGAGCCTAAACAGGGTGCGGTCGATAGTTTTACCACCGGCGATAGAAATGCGTCTTTACGAGGCTCAGAGAACTTAATCAACGGTTTTATTGCAGTTGAGGACGGAGACGCAGAATTACCGTTCGTGTGAGGTGAGGCATGACCGAGGAAATGAGACAACGCCTTTATGCTGATAATCCCTATTACCACTATCACAAAAAGTTGGGTGCTAAACAGGCGATTATCAAAAGCGGAGACAAGCCGAGAGTAAGCGAGATATTCACCAGAAAGCCGTATTCCTGTTATGGGGGACAGAATGAAGTGTCCAAAGTGCGGAAGTAAAGAAACAAAGGTCCTTGAAACAAGAAAAGGCGGTTACAACTCAATAGTGCGGACGAGATGCTGCCGGATGTGCGGCTTCCGGTTCCGCACTACGGAGACACCATCAAGGAGAGATGAATCATTATCGGAGTATCTGAACAGGGTGATTTATGAAGTGCGAGGGGATCAAGAATCCTAAATGCTGTCTTGAGTGTCCGTATCCTGAGTGCCTGGTCGATAGATATGGCAATTTGCCGGAAGACTTAAGCGAAAAGCACATCAAGAGGCTGATTATCAGCCGGAAGGCTTGCCAGAAGTATCGCGAGACACACAAGGAGCAGCTGAAGGAATACCGGCGGCGGCCAGAGGTCAAAGAGCGCAAGCGCATCACAGACAAAAAGTGCAAAGACAGACACAGAAAAGCGTATAACGAGCAGAGCAAGCTCCATCACAAAAAATACTATGAGGCTAATCGGGAAAGGATAATCGAGAAGAACAGGAAATACCGGGAGGAACACAGAGAAGAAATAAACGCAAGACGGAGGGAAAAAAGATGGCGAAATGCCCACAAGCCGGATGCTTAAACTGTCCGTTGCCGGAGTGTGTGTATGATAAGCCGCTAACGAATCCAAAAGGAAACGTACAGGAACAAAACAGACGGTACAAGGAGAAGCATCGCGAGGAACTGAGGAAGAAGGATCGCGAGAGATACCGAAAAATGAAAGCAGCGTTGGCATACTGCGAGGCGATGGGAATTGAGGTATGAGAGCAATGATTAGATTGAACCAGTATTACGGAATCGAGGTATCTGCAAATGACTATTCTCTGGTCAAGTTTGGGATATCTGAGAAGGGAAAGAACCAGGGCAAGGAAACGCAAAACATTGTCGGCTATTACTCCACACTGGATAAGGCATTATATGCGGCAATGGTAGCACTTCAGCACGATAAACTGTCAGAAAAAGATTACACATTGCCGGAGGCACTTTCCGAGGTGCGGAAGATCCATGCAGACTGCAAAACGATGTTTGCCAGGATTATGGGGGATGATTTGAAGTGAGCAAAGCAGAGTGTAACCGGTCATATTTGCGCTATAAAAATGCGCATGACGCATCAAAGCGAGTTCCGAAGGTGTCGAACGTAAACGAGATATTTAAACGCAAGCCCTATAGCAGCACGAATTTTACGGAGGCAAAAGATGAGCCACGAAGAGATAATGAGTGATTTACAGAGTCCAAAGCAGAACGAGAACCTGGATCTGGTCAACGTGGTGCGGTGCAAAGACTGCAAGGACTGGCACGAATACCCGGATAAAAAATGGGGATGTTGCCGCCGAGAGTACTGGGATGACGATGGCGTGTTCCGCTTTAAGATTGATACATCGAGTGATGACTATTGCAGTTATGGGGAGAGACGAGATGAAGCACGTTGAGATGATAATCGACTACATTGTGGACGGCGAGGATTTTCAGTACAGCGATAATCACGGAGTGCTGATTCGGTGCAAGGACTGTAAGTTCTGGGACAAGTTCCCAACCTGTACAGTCGCTCCAGACTATCACCATTGCGGATTTGGAATCAACGTAAACTGGTACACACGAGCTGAGGAATACTGTAGCAGAGGGGAGAGACGAGATGGATGACCTTATATCGAG
>OCVV012822885.1_pt1 | contig 21348 bp, 16 predicted proteins | sample 1539721 | NCBI WGS metagenome assembly OCVV01 (sample SAMN02144230, study PRJEB22623) | gut metagenome | biome: sheep rumen | host: Ovis aries | place: New Zealand
ATAACTTGAGACATCCATAAGGTAAGCTCGTAAACAACGATTGATAGCTATGACTATTAATGTATCGTTCTTCTCTTCACTAAATAAACGCACTGACTAGAGGTTACTTATATTTAACTTCTAGTCTTTTATTTTGTAGGCATACATTATAATAGACTTAAGAAAGCAGAGAGAACCCACTTTCTTATCCTTTTTTAAAAAGTCTTTGCATATCATCTTTATAAGATACAAAGATTAGACTTCCATATACAACAATACTAAAAATCACACATAAAAAAAGACTCGTTAAGAAATTATCAATTAGATGATTGACAATAAAACATGTTACAAATATCAGAAATGATGATAGCAAACTAATTAACAATGACTTTTTAATTTCCTTAAAGTAAACATTTTTACAAAAATAAATTCCCATACTCATCATTGTCAATTCAGCCACCAAAGTTGTAAATGCTGCCCCATTTTCAGCAAAGATTGGTATTAGTATAAAGTTTAACAGAATATTTATTACTGCACTTGTCACAGTTGCAATCATTACATTCTTTTCTTCTCCCAAAGGAATCAATACAATATTTATAAAAAAATTTGCTAACAACGCTGGTATTAATGATATTGATAAAATTGCTAGTGATGACTCTGCTTGAATATACTCACTTCCGGAGAAAAGTAAAATTAGTGATTTTCTTACCATGAACAGACCACAAGCTGCTGGTATTGTAATTAATAAAGTGATATTTAATATATCTGAAAGCTTGTCGGAGGCCTTTTCTTTATCATGAACAATGCTTCTAGAAATTTTTGGAATGACAACAACGAAAGCTGCATTAATTAATTGCTTTATCATAGTATAAAATTTTGTCGACACACCATATAATCCTACGATAGAATCAGTTTGAAAAATACCAAGCATAGTTATATCAGAATTTATATAAATAAAGGTTGCTATTGCACTTGCAAAAAGATAAAGAACTGGTTTTAAATGACGCTTTATACTAACATTAAAAATAAGTTTTGGATATATATTCAAACTTCTACGAATATGAACAAAGTTTGCAATATTTGCTAATAAAATCCCTAAAACAGAGACTAAGGCATACCAGACCACATCATCTTGACTTCTTACCAATACGAACAATGCCATAATTGCAATACTTTGACAACATATATAACGTATTGTAATAAATAGATAATCTTCATTTGCCGCATTTATCCAATCAGTTCCTAATGTCGTAAACAATACAGAAAGACTGATTGTTAAAATAATAAAAGTATACGGCGCTAGTCTTTTCCAAAGAAGTATTAAGAAGGCAAGTATGATATATGCAATAATTGTTGTAATAACATTAATTGTAAAAATCTCATTAATTAATGTGTTAAATTTATTCCTATCATCTCTTACTCTTGCACATTCACGAATTGCATAACGCAAAATTCCAGCTGCAGCAATATAGGAAATATAATTAACTATGGATACACTAAAAGTATATTTACCATAGTTAATTAGTCCAAGTACACGTGATGCATACGGGAATGTTATCATTGGAAAAACAATAGACATAAATTCCTTTATTACATTTAGAATTGCATTAATTTTAACTGATTTCGTTTGTTTTATTACTTTCACCCTAAAGCCCCGATCTTTCGTTTAGTAATTGTCTATCACTAAGTAAAAAAATTTGAAAAGGAATAATTCTCAGGAATATTGAATAACTTATATTTTTAGATTGATATTTACTTTGCTACCGTGTTGATTTCACAAAATAAAATAAACATATAACTGAGGAAGTTCCTTATTAAAAAGTTAGTTAAATAATCTCACAAAAATTACTATATACAGCGCTAAATTCGATAGCTAATACTCTAATTCAGGATACGAATAGTTAAGTTCTATAAGTATAAAAGTGAATAGCAAAGACATTAAGCGTTGCGAATCTAGGTAAGACTGTGTTATAGAAGAAATAATCATCATTATCATAAGACCAACACTTAATGCTTTGTTCTTACCTTTTGTTTTAACTACAAGTAAAATACTCTTAATTATTATATAGATATACCAAATTAGTCCAAAAACACCTAATTTCGTTAGCGTGCCTATAATTCCAATGTCGTCATAATGGAAAATTCCAGCCTGGCCATGAACAAAATAGTACATGCTATTACCCTCATCAGGACTAACCATGCTTAATCCAAAAAGTATATTTTTTTTGAACAAGTTCAAATAATATGAAATAGCATTAAATCTGGCAAAAGATGATCCTGTATTTTCACTAATACTTTGCGACATTGATAACCAAAGGTTATTTATAAAAACAAAGCCTATAAAAATGCCTATCACTACCATAATAATTTTTCCGAAATGCTTAGAGTTTCTTAACGTCCAAAGGAAAATAGAAATTAGACCTAAAATTAGCAAAAATAAATAATATCTTGATCTATCCACCAGTACAACAGAAGCTATACTGAGTAAAAGAGTAATTATTTCAGATTTACATTGTTTGAAATTATTTTTGATACAAATATAACCTAGACATAGAATAAATACTCTTAAAAATCCTTCAAACACATGATAAATTCGGAAACCTAACTCAGGATGCCAAAAGTAGTAATCTGGTAGTATTCCATTCAGCTGAAGAATAATAGTGTGATTTCTAAGATATAAAACTCTTTGAATTAAAAACAATATACATAAGATAGACCAAAATAATTCTCCAATTTTTATAAAAAAATGTAGATTTTGTTCTGATTTCAAATATCTCATGAAGATAAAATAAAGCAAAAATATACAAAATGGTATAACTGGCCATATTACTTGACTGAGACTGTATCCAAATTTAAGATTCGCATTCAATGAATTTAATAATAAAATCAGAAACAATGTGATTAAGCAATGCGTATATTTTCCGAAATAAAGCTTGTGAGATACGGCAAATAAAAAGAACAGAATAATGCTAAATATAGAAAGAAGCATTTTATTGGTTGCATTGCCAGACAATACGGTTGGAAGTGGGAGTAAATACATCAATCTCATATCAAATAGAAAAAAAAGTATCAAAAAAATCTTTGTTTGGGATATTTTTATCTTCATGAGTGCTGTTTTCTCTCCTTCCATGGATTATTATCGATTAAGTCCAAATACATGGAATATGCTTTAATCAATCTTTTATTTTTCAATATCAAGCTTTCTCTTGAAGGTACATATTGAAATCCTGATGAAATTCCATGCCAATGTATTACTTTAAGATTACGAGTGTAGAGTGTTTTATAACCATTAAGTTTACATCTTAGTGCTAGTATCATTTCCTCGCAATAAAAACCTGTATCTGGTGTAAACAAAAGCTCTTCATTTTTCATGAATAGTTTTGTTACTATAATACACGATCCCTGTAAAACTGGATTAACAATAAATTGCTGCTTATAATGTAAATTTACAAATTCGTGCTTTAACCTTTTTCTAATCTCAATAATCCAATATGGAACATATTTCCTGATATTTTCTGTTTTTTCTCTATGACGATAAAGATTGAGCGCCTCATCAATGTACTCAATTTCAGATTTCCTTTCAGCGACTAGCTTCTCTATATCGACTTTACTTGGTAATTCCTTGTATAATGGTGATTGATGCTCCTGTCCTCTGGGACAATAAACATCTGGTCCAATTAAATAAGATGGATTTGCAGTGTAAGTTTTTTGCAAAACATCAACAAAGTTCTTTTGTCGAATTTCTATATCATTATTCAAAACAACAATAAATTGTGGGTTATATAATTTGGAAAACCGATAAAGTTTGTTGTTTCCCTCTGAGAATCCAAGATTTTCAATACTATGCAACAGCTTAATAATAGGATTTGCACTATATCTATTTTTTAATAATTCAAAACTATGATTTGGTGACCCATTATCTAAAATTACAATTAAGCATTTCTCAATTCCTTTCAGTTTCAAAAGAGAATCTACACACATAGTAGTCGCATTAAACGACTGATAATGGAGCACATTAAAACACACATCAATCATAAATTTAATCCTTCTCAAACGATGACTTTTCTGGAAATTTACTCATAAAAACATTTTGTAACCTTAATTTCTCATGCTCAAAATCAATACTAGGGTTATCATCATTCAAAACTAAAACCTTATATTTAGAATTAAATAGCTTTTGATAATTTGTATATTCGTTAATCGTCGTATAAACTCCCCTTCTCATTATGTTATAAGGGGCAAAGTTTCCTGTTCCAATCTGCCAATTTCGCATAATGTACTGATTAATATCCGTAACTGCACGAAATTTATTACTGCATGTAGCATTAAGTAACTCAGGTTCAGCATTCCATACATCTGAAAAAACAGATTTAAGAAAACTTTGTGGTTGATGATGCATCATTAAGCCTGGAAACTCTGGAAATGGCAGCATTAATAATGTTTTTAAAAGATTTTTTCCATAGCTAACACTTAGCCATTGTTTTTTATTCTCTTTAATCAATTTCTTATAGTCAAAGTGTCTAGCAAAAAATTCATTTGTATTTAATAAAATATGGTCAAATTGACAATCCATCCCATTCACGTGATTGGGATATAAAACTGCAATATCACATGGAAGTTCATCCGAAAAAAAATCTGTTTTTTCTGTTTTGTTTATCAGAAAGAAATCATCGTTAAAATATACAAAATGTTCAGATAAATCATTAATACGATGAAAATTTAACTCAATCACATGAGAACTATATGTCGGTCTATATTGCTCTGGAATATACTCAGAATGTTTCACAATATGTAGCTTAGGATGATCTGTTTTCAACCATTCTGGAACATGTCCCCATGTTACAAAAAAAATAGCGTTAACCCAAGGAGCATATTTTTCTACTCCTCTAAACCAATATTTCAAAGTGTCCCATTCACGAAAGCGAACAGAATCGTCTACTTTGTCTTCCCGATATTGTCTTCTTTCTTGAATCCAGTTTGAATCCGCTCCATCAACCCAAGGAATGATAAAATCTATTTTTATATTATCCATAGTTTCTCCTTTAAATGTTATATACATATTTATTCATAAAACATTCTTCCCTTATTTATTTTTCTGATATAAATCTACATAATAATTACGCAGTTTTATAGCTTCTTCTGCTAGATTATACCCATTTGCTTTAATTTTATTTACTGTATCTGGATCTCGTTCATATTTCTTTCCATTTAAAGCATCAACCCAACTTTTCTTATCCTCCACTGATATCCAGCTAATTTGACCAGTCAAATCTGCAGTTTTTGATATTCTCTCTGTATCATTTACAATACAATGTAAACCATTAACTTGAGCTTCTATCAGTACTACACTTAGGCCTTCATACCTAGATGGAAAAGCGAATATATCAAAAACATTCAAAATTTCATTGACATTATCGACACTTCCTAAAAAAATCACACTATCTTTAATTCCCAACTCTACACAAAGGTCCTCTATCTCTGTTTTTAGCTCACCATTGCCTACAAGAATTAAGAGTACTTTAGAATTTTTCTTATGAACTTCCGCAAAAGTTCGTATAAGAAATTCATGGTTTTTCTGATAAGACAGTCTACCAACATGTCCAATAATATATTTGTCTTCAATACGAAACTTTTCTCTCAATTCTTTTCTTTTTTTCTCAGAGAATTCATATTTTGAATTATCAATTGCATTATTTAAAATATATGTTTTTGAAACATTTTTCTTTCCAAACAACCATTTTGCTGCAGATGATGAGCATGCCATAAAATAATTAGCTTCGTGCCTTATTTTATATCGACAAAAATTCAGATAAACAAGTTTCAATCTATTTTTTAAACAATCTGCTGCAATAGTAAAATTTGTGTTATGACTGTGAGCTATTCTAATATTAACTCCACAGTTTTTAGCAATTTTTAGTACATCTGCCCCAATTGCATCAGAATGAGAGTGAACAATATCGTACTTCTCTTTTAAGATGAGCTTCTTTAAATCATCATGTTCTCTCTGAAAGCTCACTCTCCGTGGTGTTATTAAATGAACAACTCCACCTTCATTAATAAACTGCTGTGTCAAAATGCTGTTTTCTGCTTCTTCTTTTGTAGCGTGTACAGCAAATTCTATTTTAATTGTTCTTTCATTTTGCAATGCATAATAGTAATTAAGAACAACAGATTCCGTGCCGCCCCTTTCCAATGCATTATTTAGAACATAAAGTATCTTAATCATCTATTTTCTTATTTTGCTCCCTTTTTATGTAAAATAAGTCTTATTGCTGAAGGTTCTCCAATAAGATTCTATTAAATTCATTCATAGTTAGTATTTGAAATGATTCTATTATTGATTGGTTCATTGATTCCAATAATTTTATATTCAATGACTCAACAGCTTTAGTAAGTTCATGTTTATTATTAACAATAAAACCTGCACCTTTTGGAATAACATCTTTAGCGCCAACTTGATTGCTCACAATAACTGGAACGCCATAACTCATTGCCTCAATCACTGTATAGCCAAATGTTTCGTTCCATACACTTGGAGTTATCAAAACATCTGTTTTATCCATTATACTTTCAAGTTGTGAATAACTATATCGATCATGCTGCTTTATATAGTGTGGTAATCCCTGCTTGTGAAAGAATACATTCAGAATAAAATCATTACGTTCTTTATTAAGATCATCTAATACCGCTTTAAGACAAAAAAAACCTTTTGCTTCTCCCATTGGTCCTAGATAAGTTATCTTTAATGGTGGCAAAAACTTCTTCTTTTTCCTATGATCTTGTATATCTCCATGAGTTATAGGAATAAGAACGCTCTTTCTTTCACCCATGTATTTTTCATATACTTCTTTGGTAATAGTACTGTTATAATGGACAATATTAACAAGATCTAAAAAACTTTTATAAAAATCTCTAAGTTTGCGATACTCCTCAGCTGTTCTAGTTGGGTTTATCTCAGTATTTTTTTGTACGCTTAGGTATTCATCACGATGAGTTTTTCTAATTTTCTTAACAATTAAGTTATCTTTAAACGTTCTATATACTGGGCTTTGTAGGATTTGCATCTTTTTAAGCGAGAGCGCCGTCAAATTACACTTTGGACAGCTATCACAGCTCTTTGCATCTGGACAAATCATGCCATCTCGAAACAACATCACTTTTGGACAAATTGGAAAGAAGTCATGAGTAGTAAAAACAGTCTTAATTCCTATATTTCTAGCAGCGACAAGAAAATTCTTATGTAGTCCCATAAATGTATGTATATGAATTATATCAGGATGAACAGTTTTAAGGAACTGTTCATATACTTTTAAATCACCTTCAGCAATAAACTCGGATATATCAAAAATTCCTTCATCATAAGGAACGGGTGTAGGATTAATGACTTCGTAGTTTGAAATATCCTTAATGCTTTTATTTTTTTTTATTTTTGTAGATTTACTAAATATTTGAATCTCTCCTGGCCAAAGAAGTGATACCCTATTTCCTTCTTTTACCTGTTCTTTCATAAGATCCATACAAAATTTTGTAAGGCCACCTGAACGATATGGTGGAAACCCTAGTGAATAGTGTAGAATATTCAATTTTTCTCACCTTTCTTTAGTCCTCATATTCTTTTATTGCCTGAAATGACCTTTGTCAAGGCAAAATTACAATATATTATTTCTATGAAATTTTATGATAGGGAGCCTCTATCAGCTATATGTTTATTTCATTTTGAGAAATCAACACTATAGCAAATGAAATATCAATTTAGAAAAAAGAGCTATTCAATATTTCTGAGAGTTTTTCCTTATCACATAATATTTTTGATAAAAACCTCTCTCGGTTATATGTATATTTTATTTCAAGGAAGTTACACTATCAAGAAAGAAAACTAATCAAGAAATCCTAGCCTTTAATTAATTTTATGTGAGTTATTACTTTTACGATTAAATTTTCATCAAGATTAGAAAGACTTCAAATTATATGTGTAACAAATAAATAATCCGTTATTCTTGAACTGGAGATAAGAGACCAATTATTCATTGATACCCCCATAATTTATTAATAGATAATTATTGTGTTACGTTCCAGAAGAATTACAGTTTCTTGCTGAAATCATACTGGTATAATAAGCTGGATTAGATAGTTGAGCCTGTTAATTCTTTCAAATCTCTCTTTGCCTTCTTCAAAGTATGCAAACTACCTCGCAGTAAAGTAATAGTCTTGTTTTCACATCTCAACATGATACGATGATGCTTATTGTGCTGCTTTTTCACATCTTGGTTGCAAAACTATGTTTCCTTCATTCCAGTTCTTTTGTTTTGCATTAAATTTCATAAAGGCTATCTATCAACTTATTCTTAATTTCTTTCAGTGCAGTAAAGATATAAAGCTATGAAGATACTTATTGAGAATTCCCGTACAAAATATTAAATTTAAACTTCTCACCCATATCCCATATGGTGTATTAGTGATCATGTAAATTTTCTCATTCTGCTATTCGAATATCATGTTGAAAGCTCTGACATATTGCTCTACTTTCTTCAGCTTAGGCTTGAACTAATAATAATTCCAATATAACGTTAACCTCTACATTCTCTTCGCTTGGGATGAAAATAGTCTTTCAAACACCATCACATATAAATATTCTTACTATCTTTCCCTTCTTTATAAGCTTGTTTACTTGTTTGATTGGTACAATGTAAAAAGTGCAAGATATAGGAATCAACACCTTTCTACTCTGACTGTCTAACAAGTGAATAGCGTGCACCGTAATCAATCTTTAAAAGTCCTCTGGTGATGTTTTTTTGTTCTCATTAAATAGAATGCCAAGATCAATACCAGCTAATCATCATACTTTTGATAAACTCTTGCAACCTTCCTTTAAGCTTGTATATAGGTTCTATATCTATTTATCAACATTTTTTTCGAAAAAATTAGCCTTTGCATGATAACCTTACATTGTCGTAATACAACGACCTTGATTATTTTCTCTTTTACTTATTTTTATTCACGGTTTAATTACTCAGAGTTATATTTCATTTATATCAACAAACAATTCCTATTGAGCACAAAAGACACTCTCATATCTATCGGCGATATACTGCCAGCTATATGCTTCTTTAATTCTCTTTTTTGCCTTTTGTCCATACTCTTCCAATATATCTTCTGAAAAACTATCAACTTTATTAATAAGTCCAGCTAAATTACCGTCTTTTTTATTCCAATAGAATGCTGCATCTTGACCAACCTCATTATTGAAGCCAACGTCAAATAATAGATTAAGTCTTGTGGATCCTAAAGCCTCTAATAATGAAGGATTTGTTCCACCAACTGAATGTCCATGGAAGTATGCATACGCATTCTCTCTAATTTTCTGTAGTAACTCTTGATTATATACTGTCCCTACGAACTTTATTCTTGGATCATTTCTAAAGCCAAGCTTTTTGTTTAATTCATTAAGAAAATCATTATTCTTTGTCGTAATAATAACAAAATTACGTTTTGTCTGGCTCTTCATAAACTCGCGTATCATTGTTTCAAAATTATTTTCTGGAACGAAACGCCCACAACAGTAATAATATTCAAAGGGTTTTAAACTATGATCTCTTAACCACTTTGTAAATTCGAGATTTGAATCTTTAAGATTACTATCCACTACATCTGCTCCATAAGCAATAAAAGTAGTTTTTGGATTATAACTTCTATATTCTTCCTGGATATATTTTTCAATGTTGACCGAGTCACAAACTAAAAGATCGGCATATTTTACCATACCTCGTTCGGATTCTTTCCAATATTTTCTAACTGGGGCAGACCATTTTGCCCTCATCCACTCGTGGCCGTCAGGATTCACTAAAACCTTACCACCGAGTTTGTGAATTTCTTTTACATATTTTCCAAAAAAGGGACCAATTCTACATGCTAATACATAAACGATAGGTTTTTCAATATGATGCTCTCTGATGTAATGGATTGCCCACTTCAATGCGTCAAGATCGTAGAAAATTGCCTGTGCAGATTTAAACTGCTCCCTGACAGGTATCTTGTAGCAAATTGCATTATAATACTTAAAATGACGAGGACTAACAGTTACCGCACCAGGAAGATTCTTTTCATCCATATATCCTGCACCATTCCCTTTACATGCAATATGGTAACGAATATTTTTATTTGATGCATGATAATTAATCAATTTCATAACGAATGTTTCATAGCCACCGTAGTTTCCAAGACCTTTTGAGCCAATAATAAATACATCTCTCATTTTTTCTCTCCTTCTTTGAAGACATTAATTACTTATAAATTTTAGAATATAGCTTTCTATTTATACTTTTTTACTTTCTATCCATTTCAATTAAAACATATATTTCTAAATAAAATTACATGATTTGTAAATGATTTTTTTATGAAAGAATTCCACCTTTTAAACTACTTAGTAATTTTCCTAACTCGCACCTTCATGTGCTAGTACTGAAGTAAATGTTTTTATAATAATATGTATATCTTCAGATATAGTCCAGTTATCTATATACTCGCTGTCAAGTCTAACTACTTCTTCAAAATCAGTAATATTAGATCTACCAGATACTTGCCATAACCCTGTGATGCCTGGTCTTATGGCCATTCTTTTTCGATGATGAGGGGAATACTTATTCCACTCATCAATAGTGGGTGGTCTTGTACCCACTAAAGACATATCACCTTTCAACACATTAAAGAACTGTGGAAATTCATCTAGAGATGTATTTCTAATGAAGTTACCAATACCTTTTGGCTTACCATTTTTATCTTTCTTTTCCGATCCAATAATACGTGGATCATCTTCCATTTTAAACATCATGCCATCTGATATCTTATTTTGTTTCATCAGTTCTTTCTTTCTATCTTCAGCATCCATATACATACTTCTAAACTTGTACATTGTGAATAGCTTTCCATTCTTACCAACTCTTTTTTGTGAGAAGATAATTGGTCCTGGGGATTTCATATAAATCATTGGGCCAACAATAAGAATGATGATTCCTGTGGCAATACATCCAACGATACCACCAACAATATCAACAGCTCTTTTTAATATCTTCTGTCCTACTGGAATACTTCTATATGTATTTGATGAAACGATGTAATTTCCAACTTTTTGTATATATTCATTATGATGTGGATCCACTGTACTAATAATTGTATGTGTCGTAATACCCATCACATCAAATAGGTCTCTTAAGTAAGTATTCTTTTTTCGATCATGAGTTGTAACTAACGCTGAGTCTACCCAGTTATGTGATGCATATTCAATCATATCATCTTCATTACCAAGTACCTTTACACCATCAACCTCATTAATACTTCCATCATAGTCACTTAAGAAAATAGCTGATATAAAGTATCCTACATATTCCTTTGTCACTAGATTTTTCATCAATCTCTTGATATTTGATGAAGAAGTATAAACAATCATCGCTCTCTTAGAGCCATAATGCTTAAGCTTCTTTCTCAGGACTGTTTTATGTATTTGCCTAGCAATGTACTCTAAGACAAAGTATATTCCCCAAGTTATTAAAATAACTAATCTTGAAATATCATCACCTAATTGTAGAAAATAAATAATGGCAATATTCAACATTGTCATTTTTACTGTATGCATAAATGTTCTAACTAATTCTAAGTATTTGGAATTCTTTAAAACATTTTTATAAGGTTCACCAAATGTTATTGAAGCAATTAAACAAACTGTTAAAAAGATAACTTCGTTATTATAAATTGATAAACGAGCACCATACTTAAGTCCACTTAGTGTACTTGTGCGATATCTAATCATATTTGCTAGCAGATATGATAATTGTAATACTATGAAATCAATAAATATAAAGTCAAAATGTTTTACCCAAGTTTTATTTCTCTTTAATTCCATTTCATCCATTACAATCACCATCCTGTCTATTGGTCGTTATAAGGTTGTCACGCATTCCCATCATCCCCCTTATTTCATGCATTAGAGTAGGCTTCGCCTATCCGCTATTTTTAGCAGACAAGTAAAGTCTAACCATGCAGTCTATCTAACGCGACAAAGCGACGATTAGATAAAATACACTTTTGTGATTACTGCTTACTGATGATTTCTAGTCCCACTTTTATGATATTAGGCTGATTTAAGAGATTGATTTCAATGAAAGCTAGACGCTTATGTCTATCAATCTTTTTAATTAATGCTTCATATCCCTTAAGTGGACCATCAGTAATGATGATATGATCTCCTTCAATATAACCTGTAGACATTTTAACTACATGTCCTTGTTGATCATATTTAAGAAGATATTGTACTTCCTTTGAATATATAGGGAAGATTTCCCCTTTATATTCTCCTAGCATCTTTGTAAGATCAGGTATCTTCTTTAGCTCTTGAAAGAGTTTCTCAGGTGTATCTGAAATAACAAATACATAACCAGGAAATAAGACACGTTTTTCATCATGCCATTTTCCTTGATATTTTTTTGCCATCATGACTTTAGGAATAAAGATATCTTTGTATGCTTGATGATCTATTTTCTTTTCACACCATTCTACAAACTTATCTTCTTTTCCAGTTCTTACCTGTACGGCATACCAGTTTTTGTACATTCCATCACATCCTTAAAAGAAAAAAGAAGTACATGTAAGACACATATACTCCTTCTATCGTACACGTATCTTACGACACGTGAAAACATCTAAAATATTTATCTAATTCACTATTTCCCCAAATATTTTATTTATCCCCACGCAATACCAGTCCATATGCTTATTTCCCATTCAATAGCAATAGAACACAAACTATAGTTGAAAATATAATACTGTATTTTTTCAACACAGAATGCTCTTGTAAAATATCACATATGTCATCTTTATTCAAGAATTTGATTCATATAATCATATCAATTTTATAAGTTAAACTAAAAAATACCATCTGAAATATAATAAAAACATCTTTAAATTCTAAAGTAACATAGCTCTATGTATTTCATACAAAGTACACAAATATGAAATATCAGAATAGAACGAGGAAATTCAAATGCAATTATGCAAAGTAATTTATTAGATCCCGTTGTACTTAGAAAAAAGTTAAATTCCTCTTTCTTCATTATATTTTATCGTTATTTGCATGTACTAATGAGTATTATTCAAGATAATTGAGAAATGAGTTATTTCCATATTTATATGTCTTAGTCTGAATTCTTTTAATGTTTGAAATAACCGAATTGATTTTACCTGATATTAAAAGAAATATATACCTAGGCAGATCATCTTGTTAGATAATATGCTATAAGATATATACTTCTTTTATTAGTTGTTAACTATGAGAATAGTCATTTTGTGATATAGGAAGACATTGAAATTCTTTGTCAAGTATATGATCCTTAAAGTTTCTTCCCTTCAGATAGTATTCATATGTAGTATTTTCAGTTGAACCATCCCAGGTACAGTCTATCTGATACCATTGTCCATTAACTTTCACTACATTCCAGACATGGCTTGTATTTAAACTATTACTTGGTCTGCCCAGTACAGTCTTCACTTCAAGATTGGCTTTCTTAGCTAGTCTTAAAAACAGACCTGTATAGCTTGTACATACTGCTAATCTAGCACCTGTTGATGGATCTGGTTTGTCAAATAGGACATCATAGCTTGAATAATTATCAACGCTATAATCAATAGGCTTACCTTGAATATTACGACTATATGTCTTGTAATCGTAAATGATATTCTTACAAACATAATCATGAATCCTTCTTACCTTAGCTTCATCACTAAGACCATTTAACTGTAAGCTTTGATAAATAGATTCTAGTTTTTGTTCATAAGCGATACGCATATCATAATTCCAATAATCATGATCAATCTCTATGACATATTCATAAAAGTCTTTTTGGGTTATAACTTTTAGACTTTTAGCTCTTAGAACCATATCTTCTAGATAAAATCCACCTAAATGCTGTCCTTCCTGATCATAGGTGAAGGTATTGAAGTCATGAAGGCTATAGAACTGTGTACTATAGATACTTAATAGGCTATTATTCTGCTTAAGAGTATTTAAGTCACTTAGTTTTTGATGGTAATGGTCTATTAAGTTATTTTGATTATTATAGATTTCTTCTTGATCTATGTGAAGTTGATAGGTTAGTACTTCTTGTGATGTTATGTCAATGACTTTTAGGATTGTTGATCCAACCTTTATACCTCTTACTATAAGTTTTTGATCGTACATAGTAACATCAAGCATGTTTTTATCATATTCTAGCTGATAAGGCCTAAATGCCTGTATTTCTAGTTCAATAGAATGATTTACTGGTATTCCAATAGAATCATCTGCATTCGTTAACTTATATAATGCAGGTGAAACATAGACATTAATGCGATAACGATTATTTGTCTGAACATGAACAATGTCAATATAAGCCTCACCTTGTTTATGCGCTTGTATTGTCAATGTTTTATTATTTGTACTACAGCTAATAATACTGCCATTACTGCTCTTTGCCTGAAGGGTTACTTCTTGATGAGTAACGTTTGGTGGTAAAGAGAGGACAATATCTCTTGTTTCACCATTAATCATGTCAATCTCTTTTAAAGAATTTATCTTTAAGTCAAAGCTACTTACTCTTATTGGCTGTATAAGCTTTTCTTCAAAATAGGCAATTGTAACCTGTTGTTCTCCCACTTTATTTAAGTCATAACCACTACACATACTCTTGGTGATTGGTATAGTCGTTATACGTTTATTACTGTCAGTCAGGATAAGGTAACACTTATCAAAATGAAGATCCTTTTCACCAAGGTAATAATCTCTATCCCAATGTCCAACTGATATTGTTGTTTTTGCATCAAGGACATTAATAAAACACTTATATGTTTCATCATTTAATGAAGCAACGATATAAGTATGACCCACTTCTAAAGCTTTAACAGTACCGTTATTACTTACTTGCGCTATTTTATTATCTTCAACTGACCATTTAGGTATTTCATCAGTATTAAGCAGTTTTAACTTCTTTGTTTGACCAGCTTTTAAAGTCATACTACTTTCACTTAGCTTTGGTCTTTCTTTGACCCGAATGTCACAACGATATGTCTGTTTTGATATCTTGGCACTGACAACAGTTTTTCCACTTTTCTTTGCTTCTATTTCACCTTGCTGATCTACTCTGGCAATCTCACTGTTCTGACTATGCCATGTCACTTCTTTTACTTGTTTCTTAAGTGCCAGCTTGTAATGATCACCTACATAAAGCTCTATGTTTGTATTATTAAGGCCATTTTGATAGCGCTTAGCTCCAAGCAACAATAATAGAACTAAGACAATAATTACAAGAATACCTATTATAAGTCTTTTTGTATACTTTTTCATCACAATGGCACATCCCTTCAATATCATTGTACGTTATCAACAACATTGAAAGCAATTTCATTCAATAAAACAGAAATATTTGATTATTTCAAATATGATAAAAGACTTGAGTTTTGTCTTAATCTTCAAGCCTTTTATCAAATGGTATGTGATTAATTTGGAAAAACAATTGTTTCAAGTCTTAGAAAGAGATGCTGTCTCAAACATTGTTCAATGTCTTTTAGAGATGTGTCTTGCGTATGCATATCATGGAAATATTCTTCCATTAATGTATATGTTAGAGTGAATAATGCCCTTCTGATTTCTTTAGGCTGGCTATAAGCTCTCTTTATATTCATGATGCTTTGATGCAGGAAATAGTCATAAGCACGATCATCATACTTCAAACCAAATACAGGGAATTCTTCTAAACACAACTCTGTTATATAATAACTATCAATGCATTTATTTGACGTTTGTGATATAGAAGTGATACCTTCAGGATTTAAGCGATAGACATAAATCGTATCTGGAATTATCTTATATGTAATATTCATTCCTGCGATGATAAAACTTAATGGTGTATCTTCAAACCAGTAGCCTTCAGGGAACTGGAAGTTTTTAAACAATATTGATTTATAAACCTTTCCCCAAGGATAACCTGAAAGAGCGTTGACTGATATATTATTATGTTGATTATTTTGGATATTAAATTCATACCAGTTGCCTTGTACAATATCTAAATCATATGTATATGCAGTATTAAGCAGTTTATCAATTGCCTGATCAACTAATAAATCATCTGAATCCAGAAACATTATATAGTTTCCTTTGAGAGCCTTAAGTGCTGTATTTCTTGCCTCTGAAATGCCTTTGTTTGGTTGAGTGATGAGCTCAAATTCAATATTTCCACATTGGTTACAAATAACATCCTCGATTATCTTAGCAGTATTGTCTATTGAACCATCATTTATAATAGTAGCCAACACATCGTACTCTGTTTTTTGAGATTTAACACTTTTGAGACATGCTTCAATATATTTTTCCCCATTATAGACTGGAATAATAATCTGTAAATCATAAGACACCTTCAATTCGTTACTTCCTTTACAGGTGCCCTGCGGACATGGACTACACGCCTGTAACAGTTCTCTTGCTTCTTGAGAAGTCATATGATTTCTTATAGGAATTATTGATAGAATTTTAGAGATAATTGTTCTTCTATTCATGTTATATTACCTTATTCATTATCTTATATTCGCTCTTATTTTAAGCTATACCACATCACAATATAGTTGTTGCCTCATTATCGTATCATTATTCTCACCATCATAATTTCATATCCTTTAAACAAATTGAAATAGAACACTACTTTGTCAAAAAATGTCTGAAAAGCAAGTCAAACATGCCAAAAATAAGTGGATTTTTTCTTATGAGAATATATTGTCATAAAATGATGTGTTACAGTAAATTTTTCTCTAGTGAATTGTGATGACCAATAGTCCATACAGCATAATGGAATGAACGCGTTCAGGAGACTGGCCTCATTGAATTCACTCATGGCCGGATGTCTCTCATAGTAATCATCCAAATATGCATTGAGGATGAATTCCTGGACGTTATCACGCACAGTCGAGACCCATATTGTCTCGCGTCTCGTTGCAAAAAACTAGTTTTCTTTATAAGGCTGGCGGCTCTCTCTGCTTTGGTGAATGACCATACAGAGGATCGCCAAAATCACAATTATACAGTCACCCACCAAATTATAATGGCATTACCTGTATAATTATACTATATCATATAGTTCCTCTTTGTAAATGGGGGAGGTTTTTGCACATAAAAACCCATCCCAGTATTATGGATGAGTCTTCGCTTCACATGCTAATAATCAGTATCATTTTCTAAATCCATTCCATTAGAACGTATGACTTTTTGATACCAATAGAATGATTTTTTACGATACCTTTTCATGTCCTTTAAGTCTTTGTAATCTCTATTGACATAGATAAAGCCATATCTTTTTCTAATTTCCTTGTGACTACTTAAAAAATCAATAGGACTCCAAGCTAAATAGCCTATGACATTAACACCATCATGTTCTATTGCTTCTTTCATTGCTGTAATATGTTTTTGATAATAAATAATACGTTCATCATCATATACTTTACCATTAATGAGTTTTTCATCTATGCCAATTCCATTTTCAACAATAAATAGTGGTTTATGATATCGACTATAGAAATCGATTAAAGAATATCTTAATCCATTGGCATCTATTTGCCATCCCCATTCATTTGCTGGGCAATAAGGTTTTTTATATCCTCTTTCATCATATAAAATTGCATCTTCTTGTTTATTAATGTCTAGAATATCTCTTATAGCGCAAGCGCAATAGATAAAGTAATAAAAAAAGGCATAAAATTTGATAGTATTTTTGCGACTAATGACTGGCGAGCTTATGGTGCTTTTGCAGCATTAAAGAATAATCATATTCAAGTACCACAACAAATAAAAATAATTGGTTTTGATGATATCTTGATTTCATCCATGTCCATACCATCCCTATCCACAATTCATCAAGATACTGAGAAATTGGCCTATACTGCATGTCATTTATTATTACAGCTGATGAATAAAGATATCTCTACAGAAATTCAAAAAAAATACGTACTACCTATTAAAGTAGTACGTAGAGAATCAACTCAATGATATCTAAGAGTTCCTAGAGGGACTCTTTTTAATTATGTCTCTTTTTAAATACAAGCATTCCTGCTAATCCAATAATAACCAATAATACAAATGGTAATACGATTGTAGCATCACCAGTTTTTACAGCTTTCTTTGTTGTTGTTTTTGTATTAGATGCTTTAGTTGGCTGTTTTGTTTCAGGTTTTTGTGTTGGTGTTTGGTTATTTGTTGGTTTCTGTTCAGGCTGTTGTGTTGGCTTTGGTTCTGGTGTTGGTGTTGGTTTATTTTCTTCTTGTGAAGGTTGTTTGTAGTTTGCTGCCCAATTCCAAATATGATCACCATTTGCAGCCTTAGGATTATTTCTAAGTGTATAGATCCAAGACCAGTGATTACTAAACTCTACCTGTGTCTTAACACCATCCTGATCAAAGTCTTCACCAAATTTTAACTTAGCCTTAGAACGATCAATATCAGTTGTATCATATAATGTTAGTTTATATTTGTTGTCAGGTGTTTCATATGTAGTAAATCCTGAATCTAATTCTTGATCAACTCTAGTTGATTTAATTTCCTGTGTACCAATGAGAGTATCGAAAATACGTGCTGCACAATCATCTGTATTGACTGTTCCATCATTTTCTCCCTGTACAAGCCAAATAGCTGTTGGTGATTTAAGGAGTGATTCTAATTCTTCATCAGTTGGAGTTTCTCCACCACGCTTTGAAGCAACATCAAGAGCTGGACAGTTAATCATTGCTGCTTTGAAATAATTTAGATACTTAATCAACATTCTTGTTGTCATATATCCACCTGCTGAACATCCAGATACATAAATCTTCTTAGGATTTACGCCTTTTTGACTGACAACTTCCTGAATCTCATTATAAGCCTTTTCTAACAAGTTATCTTTATCCGCATAATACCAAGTATCAGGTGCCTGGAATGCCATTACATGAGATTTACCAAAAATACTCTGTGCTTCATCAGTAGCCCATGCCACTGTACCTCTGTTAGCTAAAACCTGAGCAATATTATTTCCTGACTGTCTATAGTCACCTTCGCCATTGCCATGGAACCATACAATTAATGAATCAGCATCTTTTCCTGCATCATAGAACTGATAATTAATACCATTATCAACCTTAATAGATTTGAATTTAGCGACTTCTTCATCATATACAGTATTATCAACTTTATATTCAAATACCTGAGAGCCAAGTTCTCTTCCATCCATTGATGTAAGTGATAATGGTTTATTCTGTGTAATAGTATAAGTTATACCTGATGGAATATTTCTAGCACCTTTTGCAAGATATGACAATGTTCCTGCAGCACCATCAGCTTCATCAAAATAAATCTCTACCTGACTGCCATTAGATACTACTTTTACAATCTTTCTGTCTTTGTCAAAATCACCATAAGCTGTATCATCAGCATCTCTCATTCCTTCAGTAGTTGCTTTGACATGTACTGTAAAATCCTCTACCGTTGGATCAACAATCTTTACGTTATCATAATCGATAACTGCCTTGTAGATGGCTTGACCATTGTCCTCTACACGACCATAAAGCTTTGCATTCACAGCTGCATCTACTGCATGAACTGGGACTCCTGTTAAAGAAGACACACTTAGCATAGTAGCAGCTGCTATTGCAAGCACTCTCTTGATATTAATCATCCTTCATTTTCCTCCTGTTAATATCTTTTCCTGTCTATTAGTTTATTAAATGTAAGCGCTTATTTCAATTATAATAACATAATTTCACACAATGAAAAATAGTTGACAAAGTGTGTTATATTTGCTTTTTTAAATAGACAGCATAAAAAAGTAAGAATGCTTTTTTCAGTTGCATTCTTACTTCTTTAATAATTAAAATAATTAAATACATCAACAGAAATGTTTAAGAGAGCTATTTCTTAACGTCAATATTAAAATTATTACATGTAATAGCTGTGATCCTTCATTGGCGTTCTTCGAAAATATAATCTTCATATGGTCCAAAATCTAGAATATAAGGAAGATGATTATGTTGCTTTTCTTTAGGAGGTAGAGTCATATAATCACCATATCTAGTTTCCAAGTATGTTTCTATTTAATGTGGAACATTAACCTGAATGCCATTAAAGTTCATTCTTCTTGTAGGATATACATCATCTTTATTAAGAATAGATGTATAAAGACTAGGATCGAACATAAATGAAAAGCGCTTTGTTTCTTCCTTTCTATATAAATCCCTATAATGGCAAGCTTTCTTATAACATTTGTCGGTGCTTAAACGAATAAGCTTAAAGAAATAATAAGCTAATTTAAGAATAAAACGTAGAACTTTTCGTTTAAAGCCGTAGTAATAAAGCGTTGGTTCTTTTACTTTTGTCAATATCATTAACTTCCCCCAGAACCACGCATGTTTAGCTTGATATTCCATTTGTTTTTGCTCCTCAGGAATACTATCAAAACAAAATAAATCAAGGAAAATACCAGCATCCTTTAATTCTCTTGCATCATTGGGAACAAATTTTGTTCCTTTAAGACATAAATGAACATTCATAGAAGGATAGTTATGATTATGATCATAATCTAAAATAAAATACTTATCAGATAATTCTTTTTCAGCAAGTTTTAAAAATTGATCGTAATCTTCTCTATTCATCATAACATCAATATCATCATCCCATGGTATAAATCCTCCATGTCTTTTAGCACCCAATGCAGATCCACCAACAAGCGCATAATCAATATGATGATTATGACAAAACATATCAAACTCTTTCAGTATCATTAATTCAATATCTTGAACTTTTCTTAATGTCTGAGGATTGTATGTCTTCATCTTAGTCCTTCTTTCTCTTGATCAATAGACTTTTAATTACATTTAATTGTTTTCTATCTACAACTAGAACATTAATAATTACTATACATAGCACAATTAATACGGATTTTATGGCAAAAATAAACCAATTTATAAAAGTAAACGTTTGAATACCAATAAAATTATTAATTACAACGTAAGAAATAACAATGGTAAAAATAGAATTGATAAAATTCTTTAGAAACTTTAATACTGGTCGATGCAAAATATGTTTACTTGTATATATAACTAACGCTAATAATCGATAAACTACAGATATTGCCGTACCAATCGCTACACCTACTAGTCCGAGTTTCCACACAAGAATTTGTCCGCACCCCCTATGATACAAAAAAAGACTGTCCACAATCATTTGATTGTCAACAGTCTGATTTTTATCTCAATTGTAAAATGAAACTGGAATTAAGGAATTGGGATAAAGGGGCATGCCCCCTTATCCCAATTCGCGCGGTCGCAGGCCCACTA
>OCVV011347252.1_pt1 | contig 21341 bp, 22 predicted proteins | sample 1539721 | NCBI WGS metagenome assembly OCVV01 (sample SAMN02144230, study PRJEB22623) | gut metagenome | biome: sheep rumen | host: Ovis aries | place: New Zealand
AAGTTTAAAAATGGTGGAGAAGTAGCAGAACCATTAAAGACAATTGGTGAATCAAAGAAAACTGGTACAATTGTTACTTTCATGCCAAATTATGAAATATTCAAAAATTGTCAATTTTCTTTTTCAACAATATGCGAAAGAAATCAAGAAAGTGCATTCTTAAATCCTAATCTAACTATTGAACTTGAGAATAGAGTAAGTGATGAAGTACAAAAGGTAACTTATCACTATGAAAAAGGATTAGAAGCATTCGTAGAATATATGAACGAAGATAAAAATGTACTTGATAATATAATTAATATTCATGGAGAAAAAAGTAAGATAATAGTTGATGTAGCTCTTCAATATACTGACTCATATAATGAATCAATTATCTCATTTGTTAACAATGTTAAAACAAGTGATGGTGGTTCACATGAAGTTGGTTTTAAATCAGGATTAACTAAAATATTCAATGATTATTGTAGAGAAAATAATATCTTAAAAGCTAAAGACTCTAACTTCGATGGAAGTGATGTAAGAGAAGGCCTAACTGCAGTAATTAACTTAAAAGTTCCTGAAGAACTATTACAATTTGAAGGACAAACTAAAGGTAAACTTGGTACACCTGAAGCGCGCGTTGCAGTAGAACAAATTGTCTATGATAATTTAAAGTTCTATCTACATGAACATAAGTCAGAAGCCATGGCTATATGTGATAAGATGACTAACTCTAAATTTGCAAGAGAAGCTGCAAGAAAAGCAAGAGAAGAAGCTAGACTTGGAAAGAGTAAAAAGATGAAACAAGCAAGTCTTTCTGATAAACTAACACCTCCTCAAGGACATAATTCAAAAATAAATGAATTATTCATTGTAGAAGGTACATCAGCAGGAGGATCTGCTAAACAAGGAAGAGATAGAAAATTCCAAGGAGTACTTCCTTTAAGAGGAAAGGTTCTTAATACTGAAAAAGCCAGTCTTGCAGATGCTTATAAGAATGAAGAACTTAATACGTTAATTCAATGTATAGGTGGAGGAGTAGGACAAGAATTTGACGTTAAAGACATTAAGTATGATAAAGTAATTATCATGACAGATGCCGATGATGATGGATGCCATATTCAATGTTTATTATTAACATTCTTCTATCGTTTCATGAGACCTTTAATTGAAGAAGGACATTTATATATAGCAATGCCTCCTTTATATAAAGTAGATTTCCCAGGTAAAAAAGATGCTTCTGTATATTGTTATACTAATGAAGAATTAAAAGAAGTAACTGAAGGTAAAACAAACTATCAAGTACAACGTTACAAAGGACTTGGTGAAATGAATCCAGGACCATTAAGAGAAACAACAATGGATCCAAAGACTCGTAATCTAATTCAAGTAACTATTACAGATGATATGCTTGCTGAAAAGAGAGTATCAGTACTAATGGGAGATAAAGTAGAACCAAGAAAAGCTTGGATAAACGAAAATGTAGACTTTACTCTTGAAGATGATTTTAAAAATAAAAACTAGTTCATTTAATTGAACTAGTTTTTTATTGTCTATTACATAGCTTATCTAAAGAAATACCATATTTATCTGCAAGATATAAAGCAAAAGATGTAAGTATCATTGTTTCACCTGCTTCATATGCACTTATTGTACTTTGAGTAGTATTAAGCATATCAGCTAATTCTACTTGAGTAATGTTATATTTTTTTCTAAATCTTTTTAGGTTAGATCCAATTTCTTTTCTATTTAATTCTTTTTTATATTTGTAATTGTTTATTTCACTGAAAGAAAATATATAATCCATAGAAACTTTATAATAATTACATAAGGTATTTAATTTTGTAAGAGGAATATATTCAGTATTATTTTCCCACCTAGAATAGTTTGACTGTGATACTCCTAGAACAGTAGCAATTTCTTTTTGTTTTAAGTCTCTCATATCTCTTAAAATATACATTTTGTTGTGTATTTCCATATTATCACCAACAAAAGTTTAATAAATAATCAAAACTTTTAATTTGTTCTATGCAAGCATACGATATTCGTGTTATAATTTATCTAGTTAATAAATTAATAGGTTGTGTAGGAGAACAAGTTGTGAAAAAGAATGGTATATATCAAATATTTAAGAGAATGTGTGATATATTGATATCTTTTGTAGGAATTGTTATCTCAATTCCTTTTATTATTTTAATAAAGATACTATATATCTTAACTGGGGATTTTAACTCGATTTTTTATGTACAAAAAAGGATAGGAAAAAATGGTAAAATTTTTAACATGTATAAGTTTAGGTCAATGTATCCAGATGCAGATATAAGATTGAAGGAATTATTAAAGAATAAAAAGTATAAACAAGAGTGGGAAGCCAACCAAAAATTAGACCATGATCCACGTATTACAAAAGTAGGTAAGATTATTAGAAAAACGTCTATTGATGAAATGCTTCAGTTTATTAATGTTTTTAAGGGAGATATGTCTATAATAGGGCCCAGGCCATTAGTTCCTGGTGAACTAGATAAACATAATGGAAATCATAAAATATATGAATCAGTTAGACCAGGGATAACAGGAAACTGGGCATGCCATGGTAGAAGTGCAACAACTTATGAAAAGAGGTTAGAATTAGAATATTTTTATGCTGAAAATATATCTTTTTTATTAGATTTTAAATTATTTTTTTTGACATTCTTTATTATTTTTCAACATGAAAGAGTTAAATAATTTAATGTATAAAAATTTATGAGAATGTTTATAGCATTCTCTTTTTTTATAAAAAGGAGAATAACATGAAGAAAAATAAAATAGATATTATATGTCCTTTGTATAATGCAGAAAGTTATATTGTTCCATTAAACAATTCTTTAATGAAACAAAAGAAAGTAAATATTAATAGTATTAAATATGTTTTGACTGAATCAAGTGATTCTAGTGAAAATATTTTAAAGAAAAATAAGATTAAATATAAAAAGATAAAGAAAGAAGAATTTTCTCATTCTTTAACACGAGAAGAAGTTGCTTTTAAGAGTAAAGCAGATATTTTATGCTTTATATCACAAGATATAGTAATCGAAGATGACTTATGGCTATATAATTTAACTAAGAATATTGTTAATGGAAAATGTGAAGCTGCTTATTCTAGGCAAATATCTAAATATAATAATATAGAAAAGTATACAAGAGAATTTAATTATAATAATATATCAATAATTAAATCTAAAGAAGATATTGATAATTTAGGATTAAAAACATTCTTCTTTAGTGATGCAGCAAGTGCTATAAATACAGAAGTGTTTAAAGAACTAAATGGTTATGATCAAAAAAAGTTACCGATAAACGAAGATATGTATTTTGCGTATAAGTTAATAACTAATGGATACAGGATTAGTTATGAGGCAGATTCAGTAGTATTTCATTCACACAAATTTAAATTAAAAGACGTTTATAATAGATATAAATTAACAGGGAAGTTTTTTAAAGAAAACAGTTATATAGATGAATATGGTACAACTGGTAGTGGCAAAGCATTAGCATTATATATTTTAAAAAGAGCAATTAAGGATTTAAATATAAAAGTGATATTTAGATGGCCTTTTGATATGGCTGCTAGATTACTTGGGATGAAAATAGGAAAAAGTGTTTATAAAAGGGAGATTTAAATGAAAAAAGTATTAATAACTGGTGGTGCTGGATTTATTGGAAGTAATCTAGCATTAAAATTAATTAGTAAAGGATATGAAGTAAGAGTATTAGATAATTTATCTAAACAAATTCACGGAAATAATCCTAATAAATCATACACTTATAATTTGATAAAAGATAAAGTTGAGTTGATAGTCGGAGATGTTTCTAAAAAAGATTCTTGGGATAAAGCTTTAACCGATGATATTGATATTGTTTACCACTTAGCCGCCGAAACAGGAACTGGTCAATCAATGTATGAAGTTTCAAAATATATAAATGCAAATATCGGAGGAACAGGTATTTTGCTTGATAAAATTGTAAATGAAAAATTAAATATAAAAAAAGTGATTGTTGCCTCATCAAGAGCAATATATGGTGAAGGTAAGTATAGATGCGATAGTTGTGGTATTGTTTATCCACTTAGTAGGAAAGATGATGATATGAAAAAAGGAGACTTTGAAGTTAAGTGTCCTAAATGTGGTAGAGAAGTTACCATGGAATTAACAGACGAAGAATCTTTATCACATCCAACTTCTGTTTATGGTTATACTAAAAAAGTTCAAGAAGAATTATCGATATTAGTTGGTAAATCAGTAAATGTTCCTGTATGTGCGTTTAGATTTCAAAATGTCTATGGCCCTGGTCAATCCTTAAAAAATCCATATACAGGTATACTTTCAATTTTTTCTACTCAAATAAAAAACAACAATGATATTAATATTTTTGAAGATGGGAAAGAATCTAGAGATTTTGTATATATTGATGATGTTACTGATGCATTATTACTAGCGATAGATAACGATAAGTCTAACTATGAGGTATTTAATGTAGGATCAAATGAAAAAACAGATGTCATTACAATTGCAAAGACATTGAAAGAAAAGTATAAATCAAATGTAAATATAAATATTACTGGTAATTATAGAGTTGGCGATATTAAGGATAATCAGGCTGATTTGAAGAAAATACACAAGTTGTTAGGTTATTCTCCGAAAGTTGATTTTAAAACTGGAATTTCCAATTTTGTCGATTGGGTTGAATCACAAGAAGTTGAAGAAGATAATTATTCTAAATCGATTGATGAAATGAAAGAAAAAGGTTTATATAAATAAAAGGAGATAAAATGAGTAAAAGTAATGGTGTAGGAAGAAAAATTAGGAAAGTAATTAGATTACCATATATATTCTTTTTAAAAATAAATGGGATGAAGATAAAACTCACTTCATCTATGCCAATTAGTACTATTATTGAAAATCCTAAGAGAATAGAAATAGGTAAACATTGTAATTTTGATCAAAGAACCATAATGAGGGTTTTTGATAATAATTCTAGAATAACAATAGGAAATAATTTTTGCGGAGGAAATGACCTAAAGATTTTATGTTGTGGAACTGTTAAAGTAGGAAACGATGTTACATGTGCCGGTAATGTTTTTATTACATCTGAAAATCATGGGCTTAATCCAAAGACAAAAAGTTTTAACGATAATAAACTTGAATCTTCGAATGTTATAATTGATGATGGTGTTTGGATTGGAGAAAAGGTAATAATTTTACCTGGTGTTTCAATTGGTAAAAAAAGTGTGATTGGGGCTGGAAGTGTTGTAACAAAAAATATTCCTCCATATTGTGTTGCTGTTGGAAATCCAGCTAGAATTATTAAAAAGTATGATTTTAAAGAAAATAGATATAAGTCTATAAAATAAGAGGTACATTATGGTTTCAATTTTTGGTTTTTTTCTTGTAATTGGTATGTTCTATTATATTAAGAATAATTTTAATAATAATATAGGAAAAAATTTGTTTTTTTTAAGTATTGTATCTTTACTAGTTTTAGATATTGGATATGTTGCTAAAATTGGGATTTTTACCCTAGAATATAATTACTTTTTTTCAATACTAAATGGATTCTTTGTAATCTATTATTTATGGAAAAATAAATCAGATTTAAATAAAAAAGACTTAAAATTCATTTGTATTTTTTTAGGATTATTGGTTTTTAGTTTACTATATCCTTTAATTTTTAATAATCATTATTATAGTGTTTCATTTAACGATTCGTGGGATCTATACTTTAGTACTGGAAAAAAGATGGGTTATGTTAGTTTTTCCAAACATTCAATCGGAATGTTTGCTAGAGTAGTAATTTTTATTTTTTCAACTTATATTTTTTACAAAACGATTAAGAAAGATGAAATAAATAAGTATTCATTAATACTATACAGAATATCTATAGTAATAATTTTGTTATCTTTAGTTGAATTTGTTATTACTAATTGTATTAACGGTTTTGCTTTTAGACATTTTGCAATGTGGTTATTTGGTAGAAGTGAATCAACTTATGAATTACCAAGAATTTCATTTTTTGGGTTATATTCTCCTATGTTATTTATGCGAGAACCATCATCATATGTAAGAGCATTATTTATCTTTGGAATTAATGACGTATACATTTTTAGAAATCGTAAATCATTTAAAAAAGAGGCGAAGTATATATTAGGTAGTTTAGTTGCGATTTTTGTTCTTATTGTTTTTTCAAAATCACTTAGTGGATATATTTATATTATTGGATTATCTATTATTATATGGAGTCTATTAAAAAACAAAAAGTATAAAATCATTTTAACAATTATAGTATTTATTTTCTTATTATGTATGAGTTTATTATTAAAAGACAGATTATTAAAAATTATTTCTTCATTTAATAAATTTGATTTAAATCCAAATATGCTTTCGGCCCAAAGCGAAATTATTAGGTTTTATTCTATTAATAATAATTTTAATTTATTTTTAAATAATTTTTTAGTTGGATGCGGATTTGGCACTGTATATTGCTATTCATCCGTTATATCATTATTGGCAAATATTGGATTATTTGGAGTTTCAATTTATATTTTTATTTTAAACTATTTAACGAATTTGTTTAGCAATATAAAATTTTTCTCATGGTTAACCTTTATAGTTATAACCATTACGGGTCTATTTATTGGACATATGAGTTACATAATGTATTTAGAAACATTCGCTTATGAATTATTAATGTTGAAGATGATTGACTGTAGCATAAAAATTAGTTCATAAATCATAATTTAGAGAGGAAGATAATATAATGAGGATAATATATGTTATTTGTCCATATGGTCTTGTTACAGGAGGACCTGATGCATTACATCAAGCGGTATATTATTTAAATAGCATAGGATTAAATGCAAAAATCGTATATTGTGACATAAATTCACATAAATACGTTATACCTGATCCATACAAGTTATACGTTAAGGATTATGTATTATTAAAAGAAATTGAAGATAATAAAAACAACTCGGTTGTTGTTCCCGAAACACAAAGTCATTTAATTAATCAATTTAAAAAATTAGATAAATATGTTTGGTGGTTAAGTGTTGATAATGATTTGAATTCATCCGGGATAAAAAATAAGTTCTTAATAATACTGAAAAAATTAAGATTAAAGAATTTTAGAAAACTGTATAAGATTAATACTTTAAAAAATGTATTAAAACATTCTAAATTTGATTTTAAAAAAAATATAGATGTTAAACATTTATGTGCGTCATATTATGCTTTTGATTACGTTAAGAAAAATATTAAAAAAAAGAAAAATGCTTATCTTTGCATTGAACCTATTAGTATGATTTTTTTGAAAAAGTCAAAATTTACAAATGATAATAAAAAGGACATTGTCTTATATAATCCAAAGAAGAATTTTAGATTTACAAAAAAAATCATTGAAAGTGCGCCAGATATAAATTTTTTAGAATTGAAAGGGTACTCACAAGATGAATTGTTAGATATTTATAAAAAAGCAAAAGTTTATATTGATTTTGGAAATTTTCCAGGAGCGGAAAGGATTCCTAAAGAAGCTGTAATAAACGGTGCTTGTATTTTGACTGGAAAATATGGTGCATCTTCTTTTTATGAAGACGTTCCTATACCTAGTCAATATAAAATCTCTGCCGATGAAAAAAATATAGAAAAAATTGTAAATAAAATTAAAGATTTGCTAAACAACTATAATGATAGGGTTTATGATTTCGAAGAATATAGAAAAACTGTGTTGAACTTAGAAAGAAACTTTAAAGAACAATTAAAAAAAGTTTTTTACAAATAATACTCAAGGGAGTGATAAAAAAGATGAATAATAATATAAAAAAAGTATTACACAATTATAAAAATTTTGGTTTTATATATGGTACGTCTTTTTTATTGACTAAGACAGTATTAAGAAAGTACGAATACCTAACAAGGAGGCGTGCTATCAAAATTTTAGATAATGATTTTGGATATATTTACAAAAGAGAAAAAAGCAAAGGAGTTAATAATAATAAATTTGAAAAGAATATATTTGTTTTTTGGGGACAAGGATTTAACAAATTGCCAGAAATACCTAAAAAAAGCTTAGATAGTATAAAAAAGATATATCCCGATTACAAAATTTATGAAATAACATTGGAAAATTACAAAGAATATATATCATTAGATAAAAATCTTATTCATCTTTTTGAAATAGGAAAAATATCTATACAAACATTTTCTGACATATTGAGATATAATCTTGTTTATAAATATGGAGGGGTATGGTGTGATTTAACTTTATTGTTTTTTGATAAAATTGATTTTGTAAAACAACTTCGTATGAACGATTTTTATAGTTTAAATATCGAATGCGAAGAAAAAGAAAGATTATGGGGAAAAGTTTATGATATAACTTATACAACATTCTTTTTTGCTACTAAAAAGGGAAGTCATATTTTAAAAGCTATTGTTGATTCATATGAAGAATACTATAAAAAATATGATTTTGTTATTGATTATTTTTTAAATGATTATTTTACTATTCTTGCTATGATGCATGGTTTAGAAAATAATTGTTTAAAAAAAATAGAAAAAAATGAAGGTAATCCGTTTTATTTATTAAACATGATTTTAAAACAAGATAGAGATATTAGTCTTGAAGAATGTAAGAAGTGTCCACAAAAATTAACATGGAAAAATATATCTTTAGAAGGGATAAGTATCGATGAGTAAGCGCTTGAGTATGAACTTTGTTTTTAATTTTATAACGCAATTATTGACTGTACTAACTCCATTGATAATTTCGCCTTATATTTCTAGAATTTTTGATGTTACTTTAATTGGTGATTATAATTATTGTTATGCCATTGCATCGGTTTTTGGCCTTTTTGCTAATATGGGTATATCTGTATATGGAATACCAATTATAGCGAAATGCAAAGAATCAAAAGAAAAAAGAAGCAAAGCTTTTTTTGAATTATTTATCATAAAAATAATATTTGCTTTAATAGCTACATTTTTATATTTAGTTTTAATTTTTACAATATTTGAAGCTAAATATACTATTTATTTCCTTTTGTTAACTTTTTATATACTATCTGTATTGTTGGATATAACTTGGTTTTTTCAGGCATTAGAAGATTTTAAAATTATATGTATAAGAACTGTTATTATAAAACTAATATCCTTGATTTTTATATTTATATTTGTAAATGATAAATCAGATATTAATATTTATATTTTAATTAATATGTTATCTTTAATATTACCAAATTTTTTATTATTTTATTCATTAAGAAAACAAATCGTTTATAAGAAATATAATTTAAACATTAAAGCCCATTTAAAACCAATTATTGAGTTATTTATCCCTGGAATTGCGTATACTGTTTATGCTATGGTTGATAAAATGATGATTAAGTTAATAACTGGTGGAACATCTGAGCTGGGTTACTATGAACAAGCATATAAATTAGCATTTGTTGGTGTTACTATCATGTCTGTTTTTGGGACTGTATTATCTACAAGAATTTCTGCGTTAAAAAATGATGATGAAATAAGAGAGTTGCATAAGTATTCTTATAGTATTATTCTTATCGTTGCTATACCATTACTTATTGGTTTATTTGTTTTATCGGATTATTTTATTCCTTTTTATTATGGTGATGGATATGAAGGATCTATAAGCATTTTAAAAGTATTTTCATTTTTGCCATTAGTTATGGGAATAAGCAACTTTGTATCTTATCAATATTTTATTCCTAAAATAATTACAAAACCAACAATGATTATTGTTCCAAGCGCAATTCTAATTAATATATTGTTAAATATTATATTCATTAGATATTATGGAGGTTTTGGTGCAGCTCTTGCGACAATAATATCTGAATCTTTTATTTCAATTTTATATCTGATTTTTTACTTTAGATTTCAAAACATATCAATTGTATTAAAAAGTATATATAAATATTTTATATCTGGTTTGCTAACTTTTTGCTTAATATATATAGCAAATTTATTGTATCCATGTATATCATTTTTTACATTCCTCTTATATGGCGTTTCTATTTTTGTTTTATTTTTCAGTATAGTTTTAATTTTAAAAGATGAAATAGTATTAACTTTGATTAATAAGATAATTATTAAACTAAGGAGGAAGAAAAGTGTATAATCTTGCGGTAGTAATAGTGAATTACAATGATTCAAAAAGAATAAGGGATTTGGTTAAAACTTTAAAAAAATATAATATTTTTAAAAAAATTATAATATCGGATAATAATTCTTCTGATGACAATAAAAAAATTATACATAATCTTCAAGACAGTGTTGTAAAAGTTATATTTAATAACGAAAACTTGGGTTTTTCTGGAGCAAATAATACTGGATTAGAATATTTAAAAAAATGCAATATTGATTATGTTTTTACAATTAATTCGGATGTTATGGTAAGTAAAAAAACTATTATTAATTCAGTGAAATTTTTAATAAAACACGAAGATATTAGTTTAGTTTCTGCGATAATGAACGAATATGGTGAACAAAAACAATGTTATTATAACTTTCCAACTGTTACTCATTCAGTAGCTGAAAATTTAGGAATTATTAAACTGTTTCATCTAAAACCAAAAGTAATAGAAAAACATGAAGATTATATTATTTGTGATTATATAAGATCTTCTTACTGGTGTGTAAGATTTAAAGATTTTGAGAGAATTGGTTTTTTTGATAAGAACACATTTTTGTATCATGTAGAAACTTGTGTAGGAATCAAACTTTCCAAAGCAAGAAAAAAGTGTGCAATTTTAACGAATGAAACATACGAACATAATCATATTTATAAGAAAGGATATAAGATTAAAGGTTATAAAGAGACATATAAATCTTTAGTTTACATTTTTAAAAATTATTATAATAAGAATTGTTTTGAATTATTATGTTTGAAAATATCATATGAATTAGGTTTATTCATTAGATTTATTTTTCGTGTGAAATAATTATGAAGGGATTGTTTATAATGAGTGCAAATAAAATGAAAAAAAAGAAGAAAATAATTAAGAGGGGATTTAGGATTTTTAATATCGTGTTATGGGGTATTTTTATTATTGCTTTTATATATTTATTATATAATGTTTTTAAAATTAATATGGTACCTAGTAAATATATTATAGTTGGTGGAATAGTTTTGCTATTTATTGTTTTAGTAACAGGTGTTATTACTATCTTTAAGAAAACAGGGTTTTTAATATTCATTATAACGGATTTAGTAATGATACTATTTATGTGTTTTTATTTTTACACAGGTAGTAAAATTAATTTGCTATATAATTTTTTAGAAAATAGTTTTGGAATAAAGTATAAAACTAATATTTATGATGTTATTGTTAAGAGTGATAGTCACTATTCTTCATTTGAAAGCATAAGTGAGAAACAAATAATCTATTATCCGGATAATAATGATGAGGAAAATGTCCTTATTACTTTAGCAAAAGAAAAAATCAATAATCCCGATTTGATTAAAGGTGATAATATAAATGAGTCTCTTATTAAAGTTACGAATGACTCCAATTATATTTTAATAGTAAACTCTGGCGATTATGATGCTATGGTAGGTATAGATGAAGAATATGATAAAAAAACAAAAATAATTGGGACTATTGAAATAAAAGTTGAGGATGAAAAAACAAATAATAAAAAGAATAATGATAATAATAGCATTATAGATAATTCATTTATTGTATATATATGTGGAATAGATACTAGAAGTGGAAAATTACCTATTAAAAGTTTATCAGATGTTAATATAATTATGGCAGTTAATCCACAAAAAAGGAAAGTACTTATGGTTCATATTCCTCGAGATTCATATGTTGAAGTTCATGGAAAATCAGGCTTAAAAGATAAACTTACTCATACTGGAACAATTGGTGGAGTTAATTTAACTATGGAAACAATAGAAGATTTACTAGATATTGATCTTACATATTATATAAGATTAAACTTTAATTCAGTTATTAGGTTAGTAGATGCTATCGGAGGAATAGACGTTTATTCAGATGTTAATTATCAATTTAATTCGTATAATTTACCATCATTAACTATTTATCCATTACAAATGAATCACCTTAATGGAAATGAAGCATTAGCATTTGCGAAAGAAAGACATGCTTATGCTACTGGTGATAAACATCGTGGAGAAAACCAAGAACAAGTTATACAAAGAATTATTGAGAAAATAGGCCAAAGCCAAACATTATTAACAAAGTATGATGACATTTTAAAAGCATTAGATGGTACATTTGAAACTAATATTTTAAATAGTGATATATCTGCTCTAGTAAAAATGCAATTAAATGATATGAAAAAATGGAGTTTTGAAACATATAATATTAATGGTACTGGTGCTTTAGATTATACATACTCTTATCCAAATCAAAAATTATATGTAATGTATCCTGATACTGTTACAATAGATGAGGCAATTAAAAAATTAAATGATGTTATGGATGAAAAATAAATAAGATGTCGAGAGACATCTTTTTAATTTACAAACAACTGTTCGTAATGTATAATTATTAATGAAAGTGAATGATAATATGGATGAAGAAAAACAAATAAAATATTATTCCGTTACTCAATATAATACATCTATCAAGAATTATTTAGATGGAATTCCACAATTAAATGATGTACATATTAAGGGTGAAATAAGTAACTGGAAAGGTGCAACAAGAGGACACTTATATTTTACTTTAAAAGATGAAGAATCTCGTATAAGTGCAGTTATGTTCTCATCTGCTGCTTCTCACTTAGAGTTTACTCCTAAAGAAGGAGATAAGGTTTTAGTAGATGGTAGAATTTCTGCTTATCCAACATCAGGAACATATCAAGTATATATTAATAAAATGGTTCTTGATGGTGAAGGAGATTTACTAAAAAAACTTGAAGAGTTAAAGAAGAAGTTAGCAGCTGAAGGTTTATTTGATGAAGCACATAAAAAGCCAATCCCTAAGTTTCCTAAAAGAATTGGTGTAATAACATCAAGTAATACTAACCAAGCAGCAGTGCATGATATTATTACTACAATTAATAGAAGATATCCAATATGTGAAGTAATATTATTTCCAGCCATGGTTCAAGGAGAACAAGCTAAGTTTGATATAGTTAAACAAATTGAAGAAGCAAATGATCCTAAGTATTGCCTTGATACATTAATAGTTGGAAGAGGTGGAGGTTCTATTGAAGACTTATGGGCATTTAATGAAGAAATAGTAGCTCGTGCAATATATAATTCAAATGTACCAATTATCTCAGCCGTAGGTCATGATATTGATTACACAATTGCTGACTTTGTAGCTGACTTAAGAGCTGCAACACCAACAGCAGGAGCAGAGCTTGCTGTTCCAAATCTTGCTGATGTAAAATCAATGCTAAACCAATATCAAATAAGATCTAATAATGCAATTAGTACAAAAATAAGAAGACTTAAAGATATCTTAGAAAAGATAAAGAAGAGTTATGTATTACAAAATCCACTTGCATCTTTTGAAATAAAAGAACAAAAATTAGATGAATTAATTAATAGATTAAATACAAATCTTATTAATAAAATTAATAATGCTAAGACAAGATATAATACACTTATATCAAAAAGAATTGTTAAACATCCTGAAGAGATGTTTATAGCATATAAGAATCAAATGGAGTTAATGATTAATAAACTTGAATTATTAAATCCACTTAATGTCCTTAAGAAAGGTTATACAGTAACTGAAGTTAATGATAAACCATTAAAATCAATTAAAGATGTTAAAGTAAATGATAAACTAAGAATCAAAGTTATTGATGGTGAAATAAATGCAAATGTAGAAGGAGTTAAATAAGATGGCAAAAGAAGAAAAAAAGTTTGAAGAATTAATGGAAGAAGTTGAAACTATTGTTGAATCTTTAGAAAATGGAGATGTAGATTTAGAAGAATCTATAAAGAAATATACAGAAGCTATGAAGATAGTTAAAACTTGTTCAGAAAAACTTGAAAGTGCAACTGAAACAGTTAATAAAGTATTAACTGAAAATGGAACTTTAGAAAACTTAGAAGTATAAGAAATATTTTTAAAATATTTCTTTTTATTTTGAATATTGTTATACTAGATATGTAAGGTAGGTGGATATAATGAAGAAAAATAAAGTAACTGATGAAGCTTTAAGAAAGATGGCATCATATATTATTATTGTTTCAGTAGTTTTTATATCTGTAATACTTTTATTTGTAATATATATGGAAGTAAGTTTAAAATCCCCACTTGATTATAAAGTTAACAATAGTATTGAAGATATACTTATAAAAAATGAATTTAAAGAGTTAATAATAGGCGAGAGTCCTTTAAATCTAGAAGAGCTTTGTATAGAAGGATGTGCTTATAAGAAAGATGACTTTGGTAAGACTAATTACTATAAAATAAATCATGAAAACGGAGAGTATAAGTTATTTATAATTACTAATAGTGCAAGAGTAGATGAAATATTCCTAGGTAAGAGAATAACCAATCTTTCAGTTGGTTATTATAAAGATAATATAATATTTAAATATGTGTATAATGATGATGTAGATGAGTATGATGAAGTAATTCTTTATAATGGAGTAAGTACCCAAGTAATTACATCTATGTCTACAAATGAAATGGAAGTTACTGATGAAGGAATAATCTATTATCAATTTGCATGTTTAAATGAAGCATATACAAATACAATGAAACAAAAATATTTGTTAGTTCCATTTAATACTATTCCAACACTTATAGGTGAAGAAAAGATTAATTATTCAAAATGTTAAATAAAGTTGTCAAGTTTGACAACTTTTTTAGTGTTTTCTTTGATGTATATAATCAATAATGTTAAAATAGAAAATACAGGACTAATTAGGAAGGTGAATAAATATGACATACGTTAATGAGGTTGATTTTAGAGAACCTGTTAGAAGAAAATTAGAATTTTTTGGACTACATAATGAAACATACTTAGATGTTATATGTGATGGTATGTTTGCAAAAATATTTAAAGATGCATTAGGTTCATATAGTATTCCATCTGATGATATAGTTTTAAGCAAATTGGATGGTGATTGTGCATTTAAGTATGAATTTAAAACAATCTATTCAGAAGATGAAAACAGTAATGTTATCGAAATTCTTTCAAATGCTGATGGAGGAGTTGCTCTTAGAGCAGATTTAGGTAATACTCATTTTTATGCAATTGCAAAGAATAATACTTTAACTTTTGGAACACTTAAAGATGATCAATTTGTAGAATCAGTTGTTAACCTATCTGGTAATGATGTTAAATCAATTGAAGTAACTAGAAATAATCTAGATAATCAAGTTGTTCAAAATGCAACTGTCAAACCAATGGGTATTAAGTTAAAGGCAAATGAATATTATTCATATACACCTAAGAAACATGGTGATAAACCAGAAACAGTTGGAAGATTTATAAACAAATTTGATAGGTCTTCAAGACTCATGGCTGTTACAACTTCTAGAGAATTAAAAGAGAATGCACCTTTTATTCCAAATATAATTGAATCAACAGTTCAAGAGATGGATAAAGACCTTGCATTAGAAGAAGTTAAAAAAAGAAGATTACATAAATAATGTAATCTTTTTTTGTAAACACTTATTTTTTTTCTTGTTGTTAGTCAATAATAATCATATAATTAAAGTATGATAGGAGTGAATGTATGGATACAAATATTTTAACTAGCAACGGAATAGATATTAATAAAGGATTAGAATTACTTGGAGATATGGAAATGTATAATGATACTCTAAGAGATTTTATTACTGAGTCAGAAACAAGAATACCTCAAATCCAAAATGCACTTGCAACTGGAGACATGGAAACATATGGTATTTTAACTCATGCTATGAAAAGTGATTCTAAATATCTAGGATTTGATAAATTAGCAGAATTATCTTACAACCATGAAATGGCTGGTAAAGGTGGAGATGTTGCTTATGCTCAAACTAACAATCCAGAATTAATGGCTGAAGCTAATAGAATTATTACAGTTGTAAAACAATATTTAGGACTATAATTAATCAGGGTGGTAATCATTATTTAACAGAGGTGATTATATGAACATCAATGAAATTGTTAAAAATATACCAAATGCTATAGCAAAGTACTTTAAACATATTTATATAGTAAGTAAGAGTAGAAATGAATTCTATTCAATTGATTACTCTGGTTCTAAAACAAAAGTAGAACCAAAGAAAGAATTCAAAGAAATAGAAAATGTTTTAAGTAACTATAATAAATCATGGGAATCTATTGTTAATACTAAAAAAGGTATTTATACATCAGATAAACATGGTGATGATCTTATTCTTATGGATGACTTAGGAGATTATAGAGTTTTATACTTAATTAATCTTATTCCTAAGAAAGAAACTAAGAAATATAAGATTATAGTTGCAGATGACTCAACTATTATTACTAAATTCTTATATAAATTATTTAAGGATCAATATGATGTATTAATAGCTCATAATGGTAAAGACGCAATTAATCTTATTGAAGGTAATGATTTAAAAGATATAGCAGGATGCTTTATTGATTTAAACATGCCTATATCAACAGGATATGATGTACTTGATTATTTTAAGAAAAATAATCTCTTTAAAACAATACCTGTTTCAATCATATCTGGTGAAGATGATGTAGACACTATATCTAAGATTACTATTGAATATGATGTAGTAGATATGTTAAGAAAACCATTTGATCAAACAGCGGCTAGAGATTTAGTAACTAAAACAATTAATTTTAATAAATAGAAGTGTAAACTTCTATTTTTTGTTGTAATTATTTTGTTTAATGATATTATATATACCATTAACAGGGGGATATTATGAATAGAAAAAAATTAATTGAAGCGATAGAAAAAGGCATCATGGCTTCCCAGATGGCAATTAATTTTAAAATGCATGATTTAAATTTATATGAAGAAATAAATAAGTTAGAAAATGAAGGTTATACACTTCATAGAACTTATTATTCAGATGGACAATTTAAATATGAATTTGGAGCGGATAATAAGAAAAATTTAACACGTGATATTGATATTATTACTAGACCAGATGAAAGAGAAGTTAGACTTTTATGTATGTCTGATTTACATTACACTTCTGTTGGTGAGAATAGAAGTGCAATACATATTGCTTATAATCATGCCAAAACTCATGGCATACATGTAATACTAGTTCCAGGAGATATTCTACATGGTAAATTTAGTTCTGTAGATGAAAAATATAAACCAGGTGTTGAACAAATAAAAACATTCTTAAAAGACTTTCCGTTTGATAATGATATAATTGTAATTGGTACTGGTGGAGACCACGATGAATCAATTTATAGTAATGATCATATAGATCCACTTAAAGTTATATCTAAAAGTAGACATAATATAGTTCTACCAGGATATTTTAAAACAGTAGTTAATATTAAAAACTCTAAGATTATATTAACTCATACTAATAAAATGAATAAATCATATGACATAAATTACACTGATGATTATCAACTTAAGGTATGTGGTCATCCTCATAAATATGCATTCATGGATGGTAACTCTAAAGTTAAAGTAGTTGCTCCTACAATTAGCAATATTATAGCTCCAATAAGTTCATTCTTAGAATTTATCTTATTGTATAATGAAGATAATTATTTACAAAAAATGGTAGTTAAGCATTATGGTGTATTAGATGGAAAAGAAATATTCTTAGGGGAAACAACAACTAATATAACTAACTCAGAAGTTAAAAATGATAATATTGAAAATTATAGTCATAAGACTATTAGAAATCCATATCCATATCAAGAAATTCCTGATAATGATACACTAGTTCAAGAACTACAAAAAGATAATAATGAGAAAACAACAAGATTAGAAACACTTGAAGCTAAGTACTATGATGTTTCTAAAGAAAATGAAGAAAATAAAAAAATGAATGAAAAACTTAGTATTTCACTTGAAACAGCAGAAGATCAAGCACGTAAATTGGATTTAATAAATGAACAATTAAAACAAGATAGTTCATTTAAATCAGAAAAGATATGTGATTTAAAAAATACTAATAAAAAGTTAAAGAAAACTAATTTTGATTTAACTGTATCTAAGAAAGAATTAGAAGACGAGAGAAAAGAGTTAATGAGTGAACTTTTAGAACTAAGAGAAAAAGTATCTCTTTATGAAGAAAAACTAGAAGCTAAAAGTCGTCGTATAAGTGAAGTTGAAAAAGATAATGAAGCATTATCAATATGGAAAAGAATGTATAAAGATTATTACTATGACTTACGTAATAAATTATTAAATCAACAAAGCGAAGCTGAATTACCAACAATACCAATTGATTTAACTGAGGATGAATCAATAGTAGAAAATACTTTAGAAGTTGAATCAATTGTAGAAACTGAAGAAGTAACAATAGAAAGCTTTGATGATGCTTTAGATGAAGTAAAAGATAACTTCAGAGAACAAATTGATAATGAACAAACTCAAAAGAGAAGAAAAAAAGAATTTAAACAAAACAAGTTTGATTATTCTCAAAGAAGTAAAGCAGATAGAATTGAAGAATTAAAAAGTAAACTTAGAAAGTAAGTAATATAAATGGGAAAAGAATACGCGATAAAAAGAACAAGAGCTATTTATATTGAATTGTTATTATTTCAAAATGAACTAATTAAGAGAATTAATGAATTAGTAGTTAAACAAGATGAGGATTATATAAAGCAAAATGTAATACCTGTTTATGATTCTAATGATCATTATTACTCAGTAAAAGCATTAGATGACCTAAATAAAGCAATAGATAAAATTGAAGAAGTAAACATGCTTTTATATAGCATGCTATACGATATGCTTTTTGATAAAAAAATCATATTTGTAGATGAAGCAGACAACATCTATGATGAAGAGATTCTATCAGATGAAAAAGCAGAAGAAATTATATCTTCACTTGAAAGTTATAAAACTAGAAAGAAGTAAGTGTATTTTAAATACACTTATTTTATTGCAAAAATAGAATAAAAATGTTAATATCTTTACGTATTAAGGAGGAACCTTATGAAAAAAGTAATTATTATTAAATATGCTGAATTAAATACTAAAAAAGATAATATTGATTTCTTTTTAAAGATATTAAAGAAGAATATTGAGACTACTTTAAATGATAATACTAAGAAAATTACTTATGACCATGGACGTATGTTTATTGAGTCAGAAAGTGATGACTTTGAAGAATTATTAGAAAAGATTAAAAATGTATTTGGTATTCATGAAATTAATATTGCTTATAAATTAGAAACAACTGACTTTGAAGAAATAAAATCTACTTTAGCTGAACTAGTTAAAGAACAAACTTTTTCTACTTTTAGGGTTACTACAAAAAGAAGTGATAAATCATATCCTTTGGACTCTATGGAAATTAGTAGAATACTAGGTGGAGTAGTACTAAGAACTTTAAATGGAAAAGTAAGTGTTGATGTTCATAATCCTGAAGTAACTATAAATGTTGAAGTAAGACGTGGAAAGTCATATATCTATTTTGAAAAAGCAAAAGGATTAGGTGGTTATCCAGTTGGTGCAGCAGGAAAGGGTCTACTTATGTTATCAGGTGGAATTGATTCACCAGTTGCTGGTTATCTTGCTATGAAACGTGGTGTAAGAATAGAAGCAATCTATTTTGAATCTCCTCCTCATACATCAGTTGATGCCAAGAATAAAGTTATTAAACTTGCACGTAAATTATCAGGATACTCAGGATATGTAAAAATACATGTTATTAACTTTACTGAAATACAAGAAACAATTCTAAAGAATGCTCCTCATGATTATCTAATAACAATCATGAGAAGAATGATGTATAGAATATCAGAGAGAATTGCTAAAAAGAATAATTGTAAGTGTTTAATAAACGGAGAATCAATTGGTCAAGTGGCTTCTCAAACTCTAACTTCTATGACTTGTATAAATGCAGTTACTAATATGCCTGTTATTAGACCAGTTGCATGTTTAGATAAAAATGACATTATTGATATAGCTAAGAATATAAATACATATGATATATCAATTGAACCATTTGAAGACTGTTGTACAATCTTTGTACCTAAGCATCCAGTTATTAATCCTGAGAAATATTTATGTGAAGAATATGAATCAAATGTTGATTATGATGCATTAGTTAAAAAGGCTGTTGAAACAGCAGAAGTAATAAAAGTAGAACCATCATCTTTAAATGAAATAAAAGAAGATTATAAAGACTTATTTTAAGTCTTTTTTTCTTGTATATTAATGCTTGTTTTGATATATTTAACATGGAGGATATAGATATGGATAATCAACAAAATTTTAATTCAATTGATCCAAATACTGGATTTGTTCAAAACCAACAACCAGATATGAATCAAACACAAATGCCAGGAACTAATTTCCAAGGAGGTTCATCAGGTATTCAAGAAAGAAGTATTCCTATGTGTATTATTCTTTCACTTGTTACTTGTGGAATCTATGGTTTAATTTGGTTCTATAATTTAACAGAAGACTCTAATAAAGTAGGAGATTCTAAAACAGCTAGTGGAGGTTTAGCAATACTATATACACTTCTTTCATGTGGTATTTATGGTATTTACTGGTTCTACAAACTTGGCGCTAAAATTGGAGAAGCTCAAAAGAAATATGGAACAGGAACAGGAAATGATTCTGCTGTACTATATTTAATTCTATCTCTAGTTGGATTAGGAATTGTTCCTTATATTTTAGCTCAAAGTGAATTAAATAAAATTGCACATAAGTAATAAAAAAATTAGAGTAATAATATTTAATTTGTTACTCTTTTTTTTAGGTGTTATTTATATAGTAATAAATGAAAAAACAGAATATGGAATACCTTGTATATTTCATGAGTTAACGGGTTTTCTTTGTCCTGGATGTGGAATTACTAGATGTATTATATCTATTTTACATGGTAACTTATATGAAGCATTTAGATATAATGCTTTCGTATTTATAGGTTTACCATTTTTCATATTTATCTATATAAATAATCTTTTTAACTTATTAACTAATAAGGGTAAAAAAATAGTAGTACCAGAAAAAGTATTAATAATTCTAGTTATAGTTTTAATAGCATTTGGTATAGTTAGAAACATTATTTAAGCAAAGAGAAAACCTCTTTGCTTTTTGGTTGCATATTTCATAAATTATGCTAAAATAAACCCTAGATAGAGGTGAAAGTATGAAGATATTATCTGTAAATGCGGGAAGTAGTTCCCTAAAATTCAGATTATACGATATGCCAAAAGAAGAAC
>OCVV012865373.1_pt1 | contig 21339 bp, 18 predicted proteins | sample 1539721 | NCBI WGS metagenome assembly OCVV01 (sample SAMN02144230, study PRJEB22623) | gut metagenome | biome: sheep rumen | host: Ovis aries | place: New Zealand
ATGAGAAATAATTTGACAACCTATACCAGGATTATATTAGTTTAACCATCAACCTTATTCAGGACGAGTCATTCGGTGTTTTGCTATCACTGCTATCACCTGTGCTATCACTAAAATATTCGCAGCAACTTATTGAAAACCAACCATTTGCTAATTATAGTGATAGCAGTGATAGCAAAAACAGGGAAAACTTTTTCTTACGTGTATTATGTGAACGGGGAACCGGCCCCGTAATCTATGTTTCCACCAAATATTTTTCATAAAAATGAGCCAAATATGTCCCTATGACCCAATGAATGCCCAATAGTCTTCAGGCTCTTCAAAGATGTCCTGGCGGTTGATACCACGTAGCATCACGTGGTAAATCCCCGTCCCGCTATGTGCTCTTCCAGTTCTAGGCATACTCGGTCATTCTATAGTCGGTGTATCATTCTAACGGATTTCCTTGATGTTTATTGCACATGGAATCAAACCTGACCCGCAGATTATCCTGAAGTGAACCCATAAATTTTACTTGCTATTTCTTTTATTTCTTTTTGTACCATCTTACGATGGATATAGTTATTGTTAAACCCCATATACTTTAAAATTGCAACTAATTGTTTCTCAATTTTTTCTTTGTCCTGAGCATTTTGAAGTAGACAAGGAATATAATCCAAATATTCTACGTCTGCTATTTCTTCTGGAACACCGATAGGGTTCCATTCCTCAAGTATTCTTTTTATGAAGTTATATTTTTTTTGATTCTCCATATTTGTCATCCATAAATATTTGCAAATTTATAAAAAAGTTGTATTATCTCCATGGTATTTTATAACCTTTAACATGAATGGATGTAGCTGGCATATCACTAAATATTGTTATTATCTTCTTATCTTTTACATTTTGAGCACAGGGGGACAGACCCCTTGTGAGCAATGATAACTGCTGCAACAGTACTAGAGCACTGTCTGGACGGACGTTGCACAGACTGTCAGAATTTAGCAGCAATGGGGAATAGCCTTTCTGTCTGCCGCAAGCAGAGAGCAGCAGGAGCACAAGGACTATATGGGATAACCGTCTGAACATTCGTTTTTACGTTTATCGAGGACAAAGGTACGATTAAGTGAGCACAAAAGCAAATTAATTTTAATTTATTTATTCCTGCTTTAGCGCCACCCCTTAGCAAAGGGCTCAAAACGTCGAACGAAAGTAACTTCTCAAAAGATACGATTAGCAAAAAAAGTTGCAGCACAGACGGCAACGGATGCCGGCAATGCTGCAAATTATTTCTATTAGATAGGATGTATTCCTACGAAGCGGGGAACTACACCTTGATTTCTACTTCTACACCGCTGGGGAGTTCGAGCTTCATCAGCGCGTCAACGGTCTTGGCAGTTGAGCTGTAAATGTCAATCAGACGCTTGTAGTCTGACAGCTGGAACTGCTCGCGGGCCTTCTTGTTAACGAAGGTTGAACGGTTAACGGTGAAGATACGTTTGTGAGTGGGAAGGGGAATAGGACCGCTAACGATGGCGCCTGTAGCTTTCACAGCCTTCACAATCTTCTCTGCTGACTTGTCAACCAACTGGTGGTCGTAGCTCTTCAGCTTGATACGAATTTTCTGACTCATTTTGTTTTTAATTTTAATTGTTATTAATATAGATATTGAAAGAGGAGTGCCGCTAAAGAGTCATTTGCTCAGCGGCAGACTCCTACTTGTCTTATACCAGGTCAACACGGCCCTTCACCTCTTCGAGCACAGTCTTGGCAATGCTTGAAGACAGCGGAGCATGATGGTCATACTCCATAGAGCTGGTGGCACGGCCGGAAGTGATGGTACGCAGGGCAGTTACATAACCGAACATCTCTGCCAGGGGAACCATAGCCTTGATGATACGGCCACCGCTGCGGCCCTCTTCCATACCTTCTACCTGACCACGGCGCTTGTTGAGGTCACCGATCACGTCACCCATGTTCTCTTCGGGAGTAACAACCTCAAGCTTCATGATAGGCTCCATCAGCACGGGGCCGGCCTTCTGGCAAACAGCCTTGTAGGCGAAACGGGCAGCCAGTTCGAATGAGAGCTGGTCGGAGTCAACGGGGTGGAAAGAACCGTCGAGCAGCACAACCTTCAGCGAATCCATGGGATAGCCACCCAGAACACCGTTCTTCATAGCATCCTCAAAGCCCTTCTGTACAGAGGGGATGAACTCCTTAGGCACGTTACCGCCCTTCACTTCGTTGACGAACTGCAGACCGCCATTCTCCTTCACATCCCAATCGTCGTCCACAGGACCTACGTTGACGATGATGTCAGCGAACTTACCGCGACCACCCGACTGCTTCTTGTAAACCTCACGATGGTTCTCAACAGTCTTGGTGATGGCCTCCTTGTAGTTCACCTGAGGCTTACCCTGGTTACACTCAACCTTAAACTCACGCTTCAGACGGTCGATAATGATGTCGAGGTGAAGCTCACCCATACCAGAGATAACGGTCTGGCCGCTCTGCTCGTCGGTATGAACGGTGAATGTGGGGTCTTCCTCGGCCAGCTTAGCAAGACCGTTGTCGAGCTTGGCGATGTCAGCCTGGCTCTTGGGCTCCACAGCGATAGAAATCACGGTATCGGGGAATGAGATGCTTTCCAGTACGATAGGATGAGCCTCATCGCAGAGGGTGTCACCCGTACGGATATCCTTGAAACCTACACCTGCACCGATATCACCGGCGTCGATGCTGTCCATGGGGTTCTGCTTGTTAGAGTGCATCTGGAACAAACGGCTCACGCGCTCCTTCTTGCCAGAACGGGTGTTGAACACGTATGAACCAGCCTCCACCTTACCAGAATAGACGCGGAAGAATACCAGACGGCCAACATAGGGGTCGGTAGCGATCTTGAAGGCCAGAGCCGATGTAGGCTCGTCCTCAGAAGGCTTACGGTCTTCTTCTTCACCAGTATCGGGATTCTCACCCACGATGGCGGGAGTATCCAGCGGTGAGGGCAGGAATGCACAAACATAGTCGAGCAGGGTCTGAACACCCTTGTTCTTGAACGAAGAACCGCAGAGCATGGGAACACACTCCATAGCGATGGTACCCTTACGGATAGCAGCAATCAGTTCTTCCTCGGTGATAGAGTTGGGATCGTCGAAGAACTTCTCCATCAGAGCCTCGTCGAACTCAGCGGCAGTCTCGACCAGCTTGTCGCGCCACTCCTGAGCCTCGTCTTTCAGGTCGTCGGGAATCTCATCGATTTCGAACTCTGCACCCTGGGTCTCATCATGCCAGATGATAGCCTTCATCTTGAGCAGGTCAACCACACCCTTGAAAGTTTCCTCCTGGCCAATAGGAATAACCAGCGAAACAGGGTTGGCACCCAGTACGTCCTTCATCTGCTGAAGCACGTCGAAGTAGTTGGCACCGGAACGGTCCATCTTGTTGACGTAGCCCAGACGGGGAACGTTATACTTGTCAGCCTGACGCCAAACGGTCTCTGACTGGGGCTGCACACCACCTACAGCGCAGTAGGTAGCCACGGCTCCGTCGAGCACACGGAGTGAACGCTCCACCTCGGCGGTGAAGTCAACGTGTCCCGGAGTGTCGATCAGGTTGATCTTAAACTGCTTATTGTCATAGTTCCAGAAGCAAGTGGTAGCTGCAGATGTGATAGTGATACCACGCTCCTGCTCCTGAGCCATCCAGTCCATCGTTGCGCCACCGTCGTGCACCTCACCAATCTTGTGGGTCTTACCGGTGTAGAAGAGGATACGCTCAGAGGTAGTTGTCTTACCGGCATCGATGTGAGCCATGATACCGATATTACGAGTCAAATGTAAATCGTGCTTTGCCATTTCTTTTTATCCTTTATCTTTTTACCTAATCAATTAAAAGCGGAAATGAGCGAATGCACGGTTAGCCTCAGCCATGCGGTGCATATCTTCCTTACGCTTGAAGGCACCACCCTGGTTGTTATAGGCGTCCATAATCTCAGCAGCCAGACGGTCGGCCATAGACTTACCGCCACGCTTACGGGCAAACTGAATCATATTCTTCATTGAAACACTCTCCTTACGGTCGGGACGGATTTCGGTAGGAACCTGGAAAGTGGCACCACCGATACGACGGCTCTTCACCTCCACCTGGGGTGTGATATTGTCGAGGGCCTGCTTCCAAATCTCGAGGGCAGGTTTCTCCTCATTAGCCATCTTCTCCTTCACAATGTCGAGAGCCTTGTAGAAAATTTCATACGATGTATTCTTCTTACCGTCATACATCAGATGATTCACGAACTTTGAGACCTTCTGGTCGTTGAAGACTGGATCCGGCAGGATCACACGCTTCTTTGGTTTTGCTTTTCTCATTTTGTTATTTAATAATTATATTCTGCTTGGGGTTGTCTGTTTCTTTGTTCTTCAACGTCCGCTCCCGGACATTTACTCAACCTGTCGTTAACAATTCTCCAGCAAAACGATTTTTGTTACTTTTGAAGGAAGTGCCCCGCTTCCGCTATCTCCAGCAGTAGCTGGGCACTTTTTCTTTTCAGGCCAAATTACTTCTTAGCCTTAGGACGCTTAGCACCGTACTTGGAACGACGCTGAGTGCGGTTAGCCACACCAGCAGTATCCAACGTTCCACGAACGATGTGATAACGTACACCAGGAAGGTCCTTTACACGACCACCGCGAACGAGCACGATAGAGTGCTCCTGCAGGTTGTGGCCTTCTCCAGGAATGTAGGAGTTAACCTCCTTCTGGTTAGTCAAACGAACACGGGCTACTTTGCGCATAGCCGAATTAGGCTTCTTCGGGGTCGTTGTGTAAACACGTACACAAACGCCACGACGCTGAGGACATGAGTCCAGAGCGGGCGACTTGCTCTTGTCAACAAGTGCCTTTCTGCCTTTTCTTACCAATTGTGAAATTGTAGGCATTTTACTTTACTATTTTAATTTATATATATATTTATTTGTATTCGAATATGTGCACAATAGCCCCAAGGGACTATTTTGGGCTGCAAAGGTACGAAGTTTCTTTGAAACCACCTAATTATATATAAAACAAAAAGGCCATACTTGCCAAATATTAGCAAAGTATAGCCTTCGTTAACGATTTTTATCACTTATGCGTCGCCTTTTGGAGTACCAAACGGGGTTGCAGTACGTGGAGTCTGATTAGGAATCTCTATTTTTCCGTATTCATGTTCGTAGCGCATGATGTTCTCCTGAAGAGCAGCAAGCAGACGCTTGGCATGCTCGGGAGCCAGGATGACACGGCTCTTCACCTTAGCCTTCTGCAAGCCGGGCAACATGGCGGCGAAATCGATAATGAACTCTGAATGCGAGTGGATAATCATGGCCAGGTTTGAATACTCACCTTGAGCCACGTCGGGAGTCAGTTCCAGCTGTAACTGCCCGTTGTTCTGATTATTGTCTGCCATAATGATATTTCTTTATTTCTTGATTACTTTCTTGCCGTTAACGATGTAGAGACCAGAGGCAGCTGTACGGCTGACACGCTGACCACCTATTTCATAGACTTGATTCCCCTGAGCATGATTGTTCACAGAGACATGGTCTATACCTGACTCTGTAAAGGGGCTGCCAAAGACGACATTGACCACCTGATTAAGAAGCGTAACATTCAGGTCAATCAGGGCATAGAGTTTATCAGCAGTAAACTTTGCATCAAGATTGATTCTCAGGTCTAGAGCCGCATACAGTTCATTGCCTATCGTGACAGGAACCTGATTCATCTTGATGGTCGTGTACTCCCCTTCGGTCACACCGGTAAGATTGTCGGCAACGACATCGCCCAACTCCATGCCTGGCCCCAATGCGAAGTTCTTGATGGAGAGTTTATAGGTACCGTCGGTATTCTGGCTAATGTTGATGGTGCTTGAAGGAAGGGTTGTGGATGATTCTTCTCCAGCTGCATTTACCTTCACCACAAGGTCATCGGTATAGGAGGTACCCGTCTCTTCGGTTGCTGATTTGTAAATCAGTTCCACATCATCAACGAGCAGTACTTCGTCACCATTGCCGCCACCGGGAGTGGCACAAGTGGAAAAAGTCAGCATGATGGCCTTCGGCTCCAGATTGGTATCTTCGTATTCGAAGGGCACACTGATGCGTGTCCATTCCGAGCAGGCTGCAATATTCGTGTTCTCAGCCTTACCCACTATATTATTATAGGTCTTGTCTTTGGGTGCCGGTGCCTGATAGTAAGTACCATCCGTGATAAAGGCACTCATATTGGCGCATGTGCCGGCCTTACCCGTAGAGAACTTCACCCAGAACACGATAGAATCAGGACGGGCTTCAAGTGTTTGGTAAAAAGGATCACCATTCCGGTCTGTTTCTGTTTTGCTCATATCCACCTCGGAATGATTTTCAGTATCACCAGCATCCGTAGCCCCAGCTTTCAAACGACCAGTAGTCATTGTTCCATTTGCAATAGCAAGCACAATACCGAATATCTCAACTTTAGTTGCTACTATCATTGCACAGTATTCTCCACTATGTGCATCTGTACTCTTAAAACAATGATTTCCTGCAAGCCCTTGATAATCTCCATAAGCACTCGTAAACGAATGCCAATAGCGGGGCTCTACAGCCTGTGACGCCGGGGCATCTTTATCAACGCCCCAGTCTTCGAAGCCACCATTTTGAATATTCGGTTGGTTATCCGTACCGGCCAATGCTGACAAAGACAACATGACCAAGCTTATTAGCGTAAAAAATTTCTTCATCTCTTATTTGATTTGATATGTTATACCTATTGTTCCATAGATGGGATAGAGCGTCTGCTCCACTGTCTTGAAATCACTCTTAAACACGCCTGTGAGTCCCCAAGAAAGATTGGCATAAAGCCCGAACCTTCGCCAAACACGCCAATCAGCACCCACATTGATGCCAAACTGCAATGGACGCATGTCATTTTCGAATTCATAGTAACCGCGCGAACCTTCATCGTCGCCCATTTCCACTTTCTCGCCTGTAGGATTGCCTTTGCGCAGATAGCCGTTATAGACATATCCGTCGAAATCCTTGCGGGTGAGAATGGAAAGATAGGGGCCGGCGTAAAGGAGTACACTCGCTGACGGCTGGAAAGTGGCACTGACAGGGATGGTAAACATATACTGAGTTACGTCTGTCTTCACCCTGCCTGTAAAACGTCCGTCAAGCGACTGACCGCCACGTACCAGGTCCATATAGTAAGACTTCACGGTGGCATCAATGCCCATGCCCTTGTTTTCAAGACGCACGCCACCTTGAAGTCCCCATTTCCCCCAGAAATTCTTCTGCACGTCAAGCCCAAGCGAGAAATTGGGTTTCAGCTCAAACTTGTTGAGTTTACGGATGGTGGCAGGCATACCGATGGGGGCTGTGCCTCCGATACTGTAACCTACCCTGCCCTTAAGGGTCCAGGAAGATTGGCCTTCGTGTTCAACACTCCATACCGCCGTTGCCGAAAACAACACCGACAAGATTATTATTGACAGTCTTTTCATTATTCAGCCTCCTCTTCACATTCAATTCTTACTTTATCTATCAGCAATGTGCTACCGATAGCACCTTCAAACGTAGCGCCATCGATGCTCGACGAGAAGCACACCGTCAGGCTATAGCCATTGGCATCCAACAGGTCGAGGTCAATCTCCTTGTCGTAAACGAACGGGATCTCGAATGTTTTCCACTCGCCTTTAGTATCCTCCATGTTCTCGATACGGGCCTTTGCCACAATATGCTTATTCGTCAGCACATCATCGCCGTAAAGAACTACTTCATTACCATTCTCGTCTTCGTTACGGAAGAAAACAGCATAGATATCTCCCTTATCTTTACGGTCCACATCATTATTCTGGGCATCCTTGAAAGGACTGCCCGGTTTGTACTGATAATAACCGGTCATCTTGATCGGCTTGCGGCCGAATTTCACGCCGAAACGGGTGGATTTCAAAGGCTCCGTAGTAGCTAAGGCCAGATTGAATTCACCAAGGAACAGGTTTCCGGCTGCAATATACTTCTTGGCCCAAGCGCCTAAAGCCCCAGTGGAAAGGGTCACCAATTTCAGGGCAGCACCATCGTAGCCTTCTTTCAGCACAGTGGTAGGATATGCATCCGCACTGGAACCTCCTCCAGTAAGACCGTAGCCGATGTTTCCGTTTGCCCACGACTTAGGCCATTCTTTGCCATCTTCGTCCAGTTCAAACCATTCATAAAAGGTCTTGAACTTACTGTCAGGACGATAGTTCTCAAAATCAAACTTCAACACGTCGCTGACCATTCTGGCTTGTCTGACAAATTCTACGGTATAAGTACGCTTGTACTTGCCGTCTTGGGAGGTCACAGTGTAAGTGACGGGATTCGTAAAGTCCTGCACCGAGCCGTTGGCCGGCTGAATGGTAGCACCATCAGTAATCTTAAAGACGGGTGCCAAGTTCTTCACATCAGCCGTACGACGCACGTTGAACACCACCTTGTCGCTGGTGTAAAGCACAGAGACCAAGGTGTCCTTAGCACTATAGAAGACAGCATTCACATCGTCCACATGAACGTAGGCGGATTCAATGTCACACTCATCATTGAGCGGTTCATCCTTAAAACATGATGTGCACAAAAGGCAGCACATCAACAACAATAATTCTAACCTTTTACCCATATCATCAAAATTCCGGTGCAAAATTACATAAAAAAAAGGAGTTGATATACTTTTGATGATAAAAATTGATTATCAAGAACAAAAAAGTCCCCTGTCAGCTTTGAATTTGACAGGGGAATAAATGTTTTTTATCAAGAAAAAAGTCACAGCTTTTATTTGCTGCGATACTTTTCTGCCTGCTCCTGAATGAGCGCTGCGTCATCAAAATAATTGATACGCATAGCTTCTTTCACCTCATGGAGTGTCTGTGCAGCAACCTCACGGGCTGCTTCTGAACCTTTCTTCAGGATATTATAGACTTCAGGAATATCCTTTTCAAACTCGTGACGACGTTGACGAATCGGCTCCAGACGGTCGTTCAACACTTTCATCAGGAACTTTTTGCACTTCATATCGCCCAAGCCGCCGCGACGATAGTGGTCTTTCACCTCATCGAGATTCTTATAGTCAGGCCAGAACTGCACAAAGTCATCATCCGTAGCAAAGGCATCGAGGTAAGTGAACACGACATTGCCTTCCACATGGCCCGGATCTTCCACCTGCAGGTGAGCGGGGTCAGTATAGGCCGACTTCACTTTCTTCTCCACCTCCTTCTGCTCATCACTCAGGTAAATACAGTTGCCCAGCGACTTTGACATCTTTGCATTGCCGTCAATACCAGGCAGACGCATACAGACCTGATTGGTGGGCAGCATTATCTGAGGCTCCACGAGTACGGGAGCATAGATTTGGTTGAAACGGCGCACAATCTCGTTACACTGCTCCAACATAGGCTTCTGGTCCTCACCTACAGGCACTGTCGTGGCTTTGAAGGCCGTAATATCGGCAGCCTGAGATATCGGATAGGTAAAGAATCCTACAGGAACACCCTCGCCGAAGTTGCGCATCTGAAGTTCGGTCTTCACAGTAGGATTGCGCTGCAAACGTCCTACGTTGACCAGATTCATATAATAAACCGTCAACTCGGCCAGTTCCGGAATCATCGACTGAATAAACATGGTCACCTTTTCCGGATTCAAGCCTGCGGAGAGATAGTCTAAAGCCACCTCTATAATATTCTGACGAACCTTTTCAGGATTGTCTGCATTGTCGGTCAACGCCTGAACATCGGCAATAAATACGAACATCTTGTCGTAGTCGCCTTCATTCTGCAACTCTACGCGACGGCGCAGAGAGCCTACGTAGTGACCAAGATGCAAGCGCCCGGTGGGACGGTCGCCTGTCAATATAATCTTTCCCATAACTATTTTAAGGTTTAAATGATAGGGCAGCGACCCGAGGTCTCTGCCCTATTCTATTGTGATTTATGCTTAATCGTTGACCAGTTCGCGGTCAGCGAAGTCAAGCACATTCTTCTTGTTGGCCTGCATACGCTCGTATTCCTCGCGGCTGCCCACCACAATCTTCTCAAACTCACGCTGACCAGTACCTGCCGGGATGAGGTGACCGCAGATCACGTTCTCCTTCATACCTTCCAGATGGTCAACCTTACCGCGGATAGCGGCATCATTGAGCACCTTCGTCGTCTCCTGGAACGAAGCAGCCGACATGAAGCTCTTGGTCTGAAGGGCAGCACGGGTGATACCCTGCAGAATCTGAGTAGAAGTGGCAGGAACGGCATCACGCACCTGAACGGTCTTCATGTCACGACGCTTCAGCATAGAGTTCTCGTCGCGCAGCTTGCGAGCCGTAATGATCTGCCCCTTCTGGAGTACCTCAGAATCACCAGCATCGGTGACCACCTTCTTACCCCAGATACGGTCGTTCTCTTCAGAGAAGTCAAGCTTGTCAACAACTTCATCCTCCAGGAAAGAAGTGTCACCGGGATCATTGATCTGCACCTTACGCATCATCTGACGGACGATAATCTCAAAGTGCTTGTCGTTGATCTTCACACCCTGCAGGCGATACACATCCTGTACTTCGTTCACGATATACTCCTGAACAGCCGTCGGGCCTTTGATGGCAAGAATATCGTTAGGTGTGATCACACCATCGGAAAGTGGTGTGCCTGCACGTACGGCATCATGCTCCTGCACCAGAATCTGCTTGGACAGAGACACGAGATACTTGCGCTGCTCACCTGTCTTGGAAGTAACGACAATCTCACGGTTACCGCGCTTCACCTTACCCATCGTCACCTCACCGTCGATTTCTGATACGACAGCGGGATTACTCGGATTACGGGCCTCGAACAACTCAGTTACTCGAGGCAGACCACCGGTGATATCACCACCCTTGGCAACGGAACGTGGAATCTTAACCAATGTGGTACCGGTCTTGACGACCTGACCGTCCTCAACAACCACGTGACCGCCTACGGGGAAGATATAGGTACCGATGACCTCACCATCCTTACCGATGATATCACAAGTAGGAACGAGTGAACGGTCGCGAGTTTCGGTGATAATCTTTTCTGTCAAACCAGTGGTTTCGTCGGTCTCTGCCTTATAGGTAGCACCTTCCACCACGTCGCGGAACTTCAGCGTACCGGCATATTCAGTAACGATAACGGCATTGAACGGGTCCCAACGGGCAATCAAATCGCCTTTCTTCACGGTGTCGTTAGTCTTGAAATACAGACTCGAACCATAAGGCACGTTCATCGTAGAGAGTACGATGTTCGTATTGGGATCTACGAAACGGACTTCCGACAGACGGCTTACCACCATCTGACACTCGCGCTGCTCTGTGTCACCTTCCTCTGTGAAAGGTACGGTACGAAGCTCATCAAACTCCAGTTTGGCATCATTCTTTGCCACAATGCTGGCATTGGCAGCTGCATTACCAGCCACACCACCGGCGTGGAACGTACGAAGAGTCAGCTGCGTACCTGGCTCACCGATAGCCTGAGCGGCAATCACACCGACAGCCTCACCTTTCTGAACCATGCGTTGAGTGGCGAGGTTACGGCCGTAACACTTCATGCAGACGCCCTTCTTCGACTCACAGGTGAGCACCGAACGGATTTCCACACTCTCGATTCCAGATTCCTCGATACGATGTGCTACTGACTCCGTGATTTCCTCACCTGCAGGAATGATCAAATCACCTGTGTGAGGGTCAAGGATGTCATGAACGGAAACGCGACCCAAGATACGCTCAGAAAGGCTGGCAATTGTCTCATCGCCATTTTTCAGAGCCGTGCAGACCAGTCCGCGGAGCGTTCCACAGTCTTCCTCATTGATAATCACGTCATGGCTAACGTCAACCAGACGACGGGTCAGGTAACCGGCGTCAGCCGTTTTCATAGCGGTATCGGCAAGACCTTTACGGGCACCGTGGGTAGAGATGAAGTACTCCAGCACAGACATACCCTCCTTAAAGTTAGAAAGAATCGGGTTCTCAATCGTACCACGTCCTTCTGCACCTGCCTTCTGAGGCTTAGCCATCAGACCACGCATACCTGCCAGCTGTGCAATCTGGTCCTTAGAACCACGGGCACCAGAGTCGAGCATCATATAGACGGCATTGAATCCCTGGTCGGCCTCGGTCATCTCCTTCATCAGCACGTCGCGCAAACGGTTGTTTACATGCGTCCAAGCATCGATAACCTGATTGTAACGTTCGTTGTCGGTGATGAAACCCATATTATAGTTGTCGGTAATCTGCTGTACTTCATTGTTACCTTTCTCCACAAGTTCTGCCTTCTCCTCAGGGATAATGATATCGTCGAGGTTGAACGAGAGACCTGCGAGATAGGCCATGCGATAACCAAGGTTCTTGATGCCATCAAGGAACTCACAAGCCTCAGCAAAGCCAACCTTGTTAATAACATCGGCAATGATGTCGCGGAGTGACTTCTTGGAAATGATCTTGTTGACAAAACCTACGGCTTTGGGCACGATGTCATTAACGATAACACGACCCACAGAGGTTTCTACCATATGCTTGATCTTGTGACCATTCTCATCCACATCGTCAACGACTACCTTTACCTGAGCATGGAGGTCGCACTTACCCTCATTGTGGGCAATGATTGCCTCTTCAGGCCCATAGAAAGTGAGGCCCTCACCCTTGGCACCCGGACGAATCTTGGTGATATAGTAAAGACCAAGTACCATATCCTGAGACGGCACGGTGATAGGAGCACCGTTAGCAGGATTCAGGATGTTATGGCTCTGGAGCATCAGAATCTGTGCTTCCAGGATGGCCTCATTTGACAGGGGAAGGTGAACAGCCATCTGGTCACCATCGAAGTCAGCGTTGAAGGCGGTACAAGCCAGCGGGTGAAGCTGGATAGCCTTACCCTCGATGAGCTTAGGCTGGAATGCCTGGATACCAAGACGGTGAAGTGTCGGTGCACGGTTCAGGAGCACGGGATGACCTTTCATCACATTCTCCAGAATATCCCAGATTACCGGTTCACGGCGATCCACAATCTTCTTGGCGCTCTTCACGGTCTTCACGATACCGCGCTCAATGAGCTTGCGAATGATGAACGGCTTATAAAGTTCGGCTGCCATCAGTTTCGGCAGACCACACTCACCCATCTTCAGTTCAGGACCTACAACGATAACCGAACGGGCAGAATAGTCAACACGCTTACCGAGAAGGTTCTGACGGAAACGACCCTGCTTACCTTTCAGCGAGTCGGACAGTGACTTCAACGGACGGTTAGAGTCGCTCTTCACGGCAGAAGACTTGCGGCTATTATCGAAAAGTGAGTCAACGGCTTCCTGCAGCATACGCTTCTCATTACGGAGAATCACCTCAGGTGCCTTGATTTCAACCAGTCTCTTCAGACGGTTATTACGGATAATCACACGACGATAGAGGTCGTTGAGGTCGGAAGTGGCGAAACGGCCACCATCCAGGGGTACCAACGGACGCAACTCTGGAGGAGTGACGGGGATAATCTTGAGAATCATCCACTCCGGCTTGTTGATCTCCTTGCTGGCACGGAATGCCTCCACAACCTGCAGACGCTTCAGTGCCTCTGTCTTACGCTGCTGTGAACCATCCGTATTGGCACGGTCACGAAGCTCATAAGAGATAGAGTCCAGGTCAAGACCTACGAGCAGGTCATAGATGGCCTCTGCACCCATCTTGGCTATGAACTTATTGGGATCACTGTCTTCCAGATACTCATTGTCCTGAGGCAGAGAATCCACGATATCGATATACTCATCCTCAGAGAGGAGGTCGTACTTATGCGAGCCATTGAGTTCTTCTCCGTCAGCATTCTTGCGACCAGCTACAATACCGGGATTGGTCACGATATACTTCTCATAATAGATGACGGCGTCGAGTTTCTTGGTAGGAATACCAAGCAGATAGCCAATCTTGTTGGGGAGAGAACGGAAGTACCAGATGTGGGCAACGGGAACGACGAGCTCAATATGTCCCGTACGCTCGCGGCGCACCTTCTTCTCAGTAACTTCCACGCCACAACGGTCGCAGACAATGCCCTTATAGCGGATGCGCTTGTACTTACCGCAAGCACACTCGTAATCCTTAGTGGGACCGAAGATGCGCTCACAGAAAAGTCCGTCACGCTCGGGCTTGTAGGTGCGGTAGTTGATGGTCTCTGGCTTGGTAACCTCGCCGAAACTGCTCTCGAGGATTTCCTCCGGTGAAGCAAGACCGATGGTAATCTTCGTGAAATTATTCTTTATCTTTGAATCTTTCTTGAATGCCATATTTCAATTCTTAATTCTTAATTGCTAATTCCTGAATGAATATTAGTCGAGGGTTACGCTAAGTCCGAGACCACGGAGTTCGTGGAGAAGCACATTGAGTGACTCCGGAATACCAGGAGTTGGCATGGGTTCACCCTTCACAATGGCTTCGTAAGCCTTGGAACGGCCTACCACATCGTCCGACTTGATGGTGAGGATTTCCTGAAGCACATGCGAAGCACCAAAGGCTTCGAGTGCCCAAACCTCCATCTCTCCGAAACGCTGACCACCAAACTGGGCCTTACCGCCAAGAGGCTGCTGCGTGATGAGAGAGTACGGACCGATGGAACGAGCATGCATCTTATCCTCAACCATGTGGCCGAGTTTCAGGAAGTAGGTGATACCTACCGTAGCTGGCTGGTCAAACTTCTCTCCCGTCTCACCGTCATAGAGGTGAGTAGAGCAGAGACGCGGCAGACCGGCCTTGTCAGTCCATTCCTGAAGGTCTTCAAGATGGGCTCCATCGAAGATAGGCGTAGCGAACTTCACACCCAGACGCTTACCGGCAGCACCGAGGATAGCCTCGAATATCTGACCGAGGTTCATTCGTGAAGGCACACCCAGCGGGTTCAGTACCAAGTCAACAGGTCGTCCGTCCTCCAGGAATGGCATGTCTTCCTGACGTACCACCTTCGAAACGATACCCTTGTTACCATGACGACCGGCGAGCTTGTCACCCACACCAATCTTACGCTTCTTGGCCACATAGACTTTAGCCATCTGCAGAATACCAGAAGGCAGTTCGTCACCGATAGTGATAGCAAACTTCCGGCGCTTATTCTCAGCATCAAGCAGCTTATACTTCTTGATGAAATTGATAATCAGCTTCTGAATAAGTTCATTCGTATGCTCATCCTTGGTCCAGCCGCTCGACTGGATTCCGTCGTACTCGAGGTTCTTCAAGGCAGCAACAGTGAACTTGGCACCCTTGGCAATGATCTCTGCACCGGTATAATCCTTCACACCTTCAGAGGTCTTGCCCTTGGTCAGGGTCATCAGTTTGTCAACAAGGATATCCTTCAGGTCGTCCACCTTTGCCTCGTATTCCTCATCGATCTTGCCGAGGATAATCTTATCCTGCTTCTTTGACTCACGGGTCTTCACGGCACGAGAGAAGAGTTTCTTGTCAATCACGACACCAGTCAGTGAAGGATTAGCTTTCAGAGAAGAGTCTTTCACATCACCGGCCTTGTCACCAAAAATGGCACGAAGCAGCTTCTCTTCAGGAGAAGGATCGCTCTCACCCTTAGGTGAAATCTTACCGATAAGGATATCTCCGGGAACTACCGTAGCACCGACGCGAATGATACCATTGTCATCAAGATCCTTGGTAGCCTCCTCACTGACATTAGGAATATCAGCAGTAAACTCTTCCATACCTCGCTTGGTCTCACGAACATCGAGAGAATACTCATCAACATGTACAGAAGTCAGGATATCTTCGCGTACGACACGCTCGTTAAGCACGATAGCATCCTCATAGTTGTAACCCTTCCAAGGCATATAGGCCACGAGAAGGTTACGACCCAGAGCCAGCTCACCATTCTCGGTAGCATAACCCTCGGTAAGGATGTCACCGGCCTTCACGCGCTGACCCTTCTCGCAGATAGGACGAAGGTCAACAACCATGTTCTGGTTGGTGCGGCGGAACTTAGGAATACGATATTCTTTCAAAGCCGGTTCGAAGCTGACAAATTCCTCATCCTCCGTGCGATCGTAAAGGATACGGATCGTCGTAGCATCTACATATTCAATCACACCTTCACCTTCTGCGGTAATCATGGTGCGTGAATCCTCACAAACCTGCTTTTCAATACCGGTACCTACGATAGGTGCCTCATTGTGAAGCAGAGGAACTGCCTGACGCATCATGTTTGATCCCATCAGTGCACGGTGAGCATCATCGTGCTCCAAGAAAGGAATCAGACCTGCTGCAATAGAGGCAATCTGCTGGGGAGCCACGTCCATAAGATCAACATCAGAGGGAGGCACCACGGGGAAGTCAGCATCCTGACGGCATTTTACGACCTTGCGGATGAAAGTACCGTCATCATTCAACGGCGCATTACCCTGACCGATGATATGATCCTGCTCTTCCTCAGCGGTGAGATAGACCACATCCTCGTTCTTCAGGTCAACGACACCGTTCTCGACCTTACGGTAAGGCGTCTCAATGAATCCCAGTTCATTAATCTTTGCATAGACACAAAGAGATGAAATCAGACCGATATTAGGTCCTTCAGGACTTTCAATCGGGCACAGACGTCCATAGTGGGTATAGTGTACGTCACGAACCTCAAAGCCGGCGCGTTCACGAGACAGACCACCAGGACCCAGAGCAGAGAGACGACGCTTATGCGTAACCTCTGCCAGCGGGTTGGTCTGGTCCATGAACTGGCTCAACGGGTTTGTACCGAAGAATGAGTTGATGACGCTTGAAATGGTCTTTGCATTAATCAGGTCGGTTGCATAGAAAGTCTCACTGTCGCGAACATTCATACGCTCACGAATCGTGCGGCTCATACGGGCCAGACCAATAGAGAACTGATTGCTCAACTGCTCACCAACAGTACGCACACGACGGTTCGACAGGTGGTCGATATCGTCAACAGTAGCGTTGCTGTTCACCAGGTCAATCAGATATTTAATAATCGAAATAATGTCTTCCTTGGTCAGGATGCGGACATCCATATCAGTTTCAAGACCGAGTTTCTTGTTGATACGATAACGGCCCACATCACCGAGATCATAGCGCTTGTCAGAGAAGAACAGATTCTGTATGACCTCACGTGCACTGGCATCATCGGCAGGATCGGCATTACGCAACTGGCGATAGATGTAGAGCACTGCTTCTTTCTCTGAGTTAGAGGGGTCTTTGGCAAGCGTGTTGAAGATGATGGCATACTTGGAAGCAGCCTCTGCATCCTTATGCACAAGGATGGTAGAAGCACCACTCTCAAGAATCTCATCAACATTGTCTTTGGTAATTTCCGTCTCACGCTCCATGATCACCTCATTTCGCTCAATGGAAACCACCTCACCGGTATCTTCATCGACAAAGTCCTCGTTCCAGCTCTTCAGCACACGGGCAGCCAAATTGCGGCCAATCATCTCCTTCATGTTCTTCTTGTTCACCTTCACTTCCTCAGCAAGGTCAAAAATCTGAAGGATGTCCTTATCAGCCTCGAAGCCGATGGCACGCAACAATGTGGTAACGGGCAACTTCTTCTTTCGGTCGATGTAAGCATACATCACATTGTTGATGTCGGTAGCAAACTCAATCCAAGAACCCTTGAAAGGAATGATACGGGCACTGTAAAGCACTGTACCATTGGCATGCACGCCCTGACCGAAGAACACACCGGGTGAACGGTGCAGCTGGGAAACGACCACACGCTCGGCACCATTAATAATAAACGTACCGTTATCAGTCATATAGGGAATGGTGCCAAGGAACACATCCTGAATGGAAGTGGGGAACTCCTCATGTTCAGGGTCCGTGCAGTAGAGTTTCATCTTGGCCTTCAAGGGTACACTATAGGTCAGGCCACGCTCCAGACACTCATCAATGGTGTAACGGGGCGGGTCGATAAAGTAATCCAAGAACTCAAGAACGAAATTATTACGTGTATCGGTGATAGGGAAGTTCTCTGAGAACACCTTATACAAACCGTCATTCTTGCGTTCCTCAGGCGGAGTGTCCAACTGCAAGAAGTCGCGGAACGACTTTAACTGCACATCGAGGAAATCCGGATAGGGCATCGGATTCTTAACGCTGGCAAAGTTTACTCTGTTATCAACAATTTTTGAAGCCATCTATTATAAATAATGTTGGGTTTTGAAAAAATCCGGGGGATACCGGAGATTCCGGATTTTCCGGAATTTCTGTCTTTAAGACAAGAAAAGGTTAAGACCCCCCTACCTAGGAGATCTTAACCCATATTTTCTGAAAAGTAAGCTCGAATTACTTCAGCTCAACCTTAGCACCGGCCTCTTCGATAGCCTTCTTCAGGTTCTCAGCCTCGTCCTTAGAGAGACCTTCCTTCAGAGTTGAAGGAGCACCGTCAACGAGATCCTTAGCTTCCTTCAGGCCGAGACCACAAGCCTCCTTAACAGCCTTTACAACCTGCAGCTTAGCAGCACCGATTTCAGCGAGGACAACATCGAAAGATGTCTTTTCCTCAGCGGCCTCGGCTGCACCACCTGCAGCGGGTCCAGCAGCTACTGCAACGGCTGCAGCAGCAGGCTCAATTCCGTACTCGTCCTTCAGGACTGTTGCCAACTCGTTTACTTCTTTCACTGTGAGGTTAACCAACTCCTCAGCAATAGCTTTAATATCTGCCATTTTATTTAAAAATTTAATTGTTTTTAATGTTAAATGTAATTATTTTGAGCGTTTTATTACTCAGGACGCTCGCCTAAGGTCTTCAGCACGCCATGGATAGTCTGGCCACCTGACTGCAGAGCAGAGATAACGTTCTTGGCAGGCGACTGCAGCAAAGCCACGATGTCGGCGATAACCTCGTTCTTGCTCTTGATAGAAGAAAGCTCCTCCAACTTGTCGGCACCTACATAGATACCTTCCTCGGCGTAAGCAGCCTTGAGAGCGGGGATACCTTCTTTCTTGTATTCCTTCAGCATCTTGGCGGGAACGTTTGCTGTCTGTGTAAACATAACAGCAGTGCTACCCTTCAGTGTGCTGTAGAGAGGTTCAAAATCAATCTCCGAAGCCTCGAAAGCCTTGTGAAGAAGCTTATTCTTCACAACAACCATCTTGATTTCGTTCTTGAAGCACTTACGGCGCAAATCACTGGTCTGCTTCGCATTCAGTCCGGTAACATCTACCAGATAGAAGTGAGGAAACTCCTTCAGTTTCTCGCCCAAGTCAACAATAATAGTATCTTTTACTTCCTTTTTCATTGCTTTCTGTGAATTTTAGAGTTACTCAACTGTCTTAGGATCAATCTTGATACCCTTACTCATAGTGCTAGAAAGATAGATACTCTTGATATATGTACCCTTAGCAGCAGCAGGCTTCAACTTAATGACGGTGTTAATAAATTCCTTCGCATTTCCGTAGATCTGCTCAGAAGTCATTGTCACCTTACCGATTGAGGTGTGGATAATACCAGCCTTGTCAACCTTGAAGTCGATCTTACCCTGCTTTACTTCCTTGACTGCCTTAGCAACGTCCATAGTTACAGTGCCACTCTTAGGGTTAGGCATCAGGCCACGAGGACCAAGGATACGGCCCAAAGGACCGAGCTTACCCATGCAAGAAGGCATTGTGATAATCACATCAACATCTGTCCAACCACTCTTGATCTTGTCGATATATTCATCGAGACCAACATAGTCAGCACCTGCTTCTGTAGCAGCAGCTTCCTGATCAGGGGTACAGAGAGCCAACACACGTGTCACCTTACCAGTTCCGTTCGGCAGCGATACAACGCCACGAACCATCTGGTTGGCCTTACGTGGGTCAACGCCCAAGCGTACATCGATATCAACGGATGCTTCAAACTTGGTGGTGGTAATCTCCTTCACCAACTGAGCAGCCTCCGTCAAAGAGTATGCTTTCCCTGCTTCAATCTTCTCAGCAACTGCCTTCTGATTCTTTGTCAGTTTCATTTTTCTTAAAAATTGAAGTTATAAATTATTTACCAGGGAAGTCCCCTTTTACAGTGATACCCATACTACGAGCCGTACCGGCAACGAGTTTCATGGCACTCTCCACGGTGAAGCAGTTCAGGTCAGCCATCTTATCCTCAGCGATAGCGCGTACCTGATCCCAGGTTACGCTGGCCACCTTCTTACGGTTAGGCTCAGAACTGCCGCCCTTTGCCTTGGCTGCCTCCAGCAACTGCACAGCAGCGGGAGAAGTCTTGATCTCGAAGCTATATGACTTGTCAGTGTAGTAAGTGATAACGACGGGCAAAACCTTACCTGCCTTATCCTGGGTTCTGGCGTTGAACTCTTTGCAGAATCCCATAATATTAATACCCTTAGAACCCAATGCAGGACCTACGGGAGGTGAAGGATTCGCAGCGCCACCTTTAATCTGTAATTTGATTAATCCAGCAACTTCTTTAGCCATTTCTTCTGTTAATAATTAAATATTTGAAAATATAAAAGAACGAACTCACATCCGTAACAATGCGGTCATTCTTTTGCAACCTGCATAAAACCTAACTCCAAAGGAGTCTTTCTTCCGAAAATCTTGACCATCACCTTCAACTTGTGTTTCTCGGCATTCACCTCTTCGATGACTCCACTGAAACCGCTGAAAGGACCATCCGTTACCTTCACCGTCTCGTCAACCATGTATGGGATGTTTACATCCTCTACCAATTCGGTCTCCTCAACAGTACCCAGCAAACGGTTCACGTCAGCCTGACGCACAGGCGTCGGATTATCCAAACCGCCAAGAAATCCCAAAACATTCGGCATAAAGCGCAATGTGTGTGCCACATCACCCACAAGCTGAGCCTCAACAAGTACATAGCCAGGGAGAGAAATCTTCTCTTTGACCACGCGCTTGCCATTACGCAAAGAGGCATGCTTCTCCATCGGTATCAACACCTGAGAAACATACTGCTGAAGGAGAGGGTTATGCTTAATCTCAGCCTCGATGTATTCTTTCACCTTGGCTTCCTTACCGCTAACCGCACGCAGCACATACCATTTTTTACCTGTTTCAGTCATTTCTTCCTAACGATCAACTTGGATAAACTAATTGCATAACGTTCTGGAACACGAAATCCATAATGAACACTACAAGCGCAATGATAAGGGAAGCAGATAATACAACCATTGCACTGTGAGTAAGTTCGGCACGTGTGGGCCAAGTAGTCTTATGCGCAAGTTCGTTATAACAAGCCTTGCAATAATTTACAAACTTTTTGAACATATTATCTTTTATATTAGCACGGGAAGGAGGACTCGAACCCACGACCCTCGGTTTTGGAGACCGATGCTCTACCAACTGAGCTATTCCCGTATAGAAGCCCCCGCCC